>OLGD01002091.1_pt1 | contig 24560 bp, 18 predicted proteins | sample 1605311 | NCBI WGS metagenome assembly OLGD01 (sample SAMEA3888917, study PRJEB22519) | human gut metagenome | biome: human gut; feature: human-associated habitat; material: faeces | place: Denmark | collected 2010
CCTCCGACTATGACAACGAGCGCGCCGCGCAGAAGCTCATTCAGGAGCTGACCGCCGCGAACTAAGCCAGAACTTTCCCAAACGCGGGGAGGATACGCACAGGCAAGAACCTTCCGCTGTGCCGTCCTCCCCGCGTTTCATATCAGGAAGAAGAGGAGACCGTATGATCGTATTTGACCATGTATCCAAGGTATATCCCAACGGCACCGTGGGCCTGGACGATGTGAACCTGACCATTCAGGACGGCGAGTTCGTCGCCATCATCGGCCGCTCCGGCGCGGGCAAGTCCACGCTGCTGCGGGCGGTGAACCGTATGCACCGGATCACCTCCGGCACGCTGACGGTGAACGGCACGGATGTGAGCACCCTGTCCGGCAAGGCGCTGCGGCAGTTCCGCCGGGGCATCGGCATGGTGTTCCAGTCGTTCAATCTGGTCACCCGCACCACCGTGATCAAGAATGTGCTCTCCGCCTGCGTGCCGGATATGCCTTTCTGGCGCGTGCTGCTGGGCGCGTTCCGCCGGGAGGACAAGCTCAAGGCGCTGGAATCGCTGGACAAGGTGGGCATTCTCGATAAGGCGTACATGCGCGCCGACCAGCTCTCCGGCGGCCAGCAGCAGCGAGTGGCGCTGGCGCGGACGCTGACCCAGAGCCCCCACATCATTCTGGCGGACGAGCCGGTCGCCGCCCTCGACCCTGTGACCGCCAAGCAGGTGATGCAGGACTTCGTTCACATCAATCAGGAGATGGGCATCTCCATCCTGCTTAACATCCACCATGTGGAGCTGGCGCTGGAATACGCCGACCGAATCATCGGCATCCGCGCTGGTAAGATCGTCTACGACGGACCCTCCGCAAGGGTCGATCAGGCGGTGCTCGATTCCATCTACGGGGAGCAGGGCGGCGCGGAGGAGTGCGTATGAGCCTCTACGACCGCATCTTCAAGCCTCACGTCTATACGCTGGCGGACGGTACGACGGTGGAGGAAAAGCGCAGCCGCGCGCCGCTGATCTTACTTGTGCTGATCGCGCTGACCGTCCTTTCCGTCCGCATCACGGGCTTTGACCTTGCTGTGCTGGTGAAAAAGGGCAGCAAGTTCTTCGACATCCTCAAGGCGATGTTCCCGCCGAACACCGCCTACCTCGGCAAGATCTGGCAGCCGCTGTGGGACACCATCAAAATGTCCATCCTCGGCTCCTTCATCGGCGCGGTGCTGGCGGTCCCATTTGCCGTCGCCGCAGCCAGCAACATCATGACGAACCGCGTTGTGGTGTTTCTTGTGCGCCTGTTTTTGAGTCTGGTGCGCACCCTGCCGACGCTGGTGTGCGCCCTGATCGCCACCTACATTTTCGGTCTCGGCACCATGGCGGGCACCTGTGCCATCGCCGTTTTCACCTTTGCCTATGTGGGCAAGCAGCTCTTTGAGATCATCGAAACGGTGGATATGGGACCCTACGAGGCGATGGAGGCCCTGGGCGCCACGCGCCTGCGCGCCTTTACCACCGCCGTCTTTCCGCAGGTGCTGCCCACCTATCTGTCCGTGTCCCTGTTCTGTCTGGAGGGCAACGTGCGCTACGCCTCCATCCTCGGCTATGTGGGCGCGGGCGGACTGGGCCTCATTATGAATGAAAAGATCGGCTGGCGCGAATACGACAGCCTTGGCATGATCCTGATCGTCCTCTTTGTCGCCGTCATGGTCATCGAGGGCATCAGCCACGCGCTGCGCAAGCGCCTGACATGAGGAGGAACGGCTATGAACGAACGAATCAAAAAAGCCTATGCCTCCGCACCGAAGACGTGGGTGTGGCAGCTGCTGGCGGCGTTCATCGTCGCCTGCCTTCTGGCGTGGTCCGGCACGGCGGTGAGGGTCAGCAGCTCCACCGGCAACGGGCTGGAGGTGGCGGGGAACATTCTCTCCGGCATCTTCCATCCCTCGGCGAAGCTCCTCCTTACGCTCGGCACAGACGGCGTGCCCTACCTGCTGCTGGAGACCTTCTGCATCGCCTTCCTCGGCACGATCGTGGGCGCGGTGATCTCGCTGCCCCTGTCGTTCCTGTCGGCGAGCAATCTGGTGCCGCGGGGCGTGGCGCTCGTCGGCCGCGTGCTCATCGCCGCCATCCGCACCATTCCCGCCTTCGTCTACGGACTGATGTTCATCCGCGTCACCGGCCCCGGACCGTTCGCGGGACTGCTGACCATGTCCCTCTGCTCGATTGGCATGGTGTCGAAAATGTTCATCGAGAGCATCGAGGACCTTGACAAGCGGATCCTGGAGTCGCTGGACGCCGCGGGCTGCACGACCTTCCAGAAGATCCGTTATGGCATCCTGCCCCAGCTGACGGCGGACTTCACCTCCACGATCATCTACCGCTTCGACATGAACCTGCGCGACGCGACCGTGCTCGGCCTTGTGGGCGCGGGCGGCATCGGCGCGCCGCTGATCTTCGCCATGAGCTCGTACCGCTGGAACGAGGTCGGCGCGATCCTGCTGGGGCTGATCGTATTGGTGCTCATCATCGAGTGGATCTCGGCGAAGATCCGCGTGAAGCTGGCACGGGGGTAAGCGATGGACGAAAAAAAGCTGACGATCTATTTTACCTCCGACCTGCACGGATACATTTATCCGACCGATTACCGCGGACAGGGGGAAAAGGAGCTGGGGCTGTTCAAGTGCGCCAGCCTCTTCCGCAAGGACGGCAACACCCTCGTCATCGACGGCGGCGATATCCTGCAGGGCTCGCCGCTGGGGGCGTTCTGCCACGATACCATCGGCAGCGCCGCGCGCTTCGCCGAGATGATGAACCGCTGCGGCTATGACTATGTGACGCTGGGCAACCACGACTTCAACTACGGGATGCCGTACCTTGACAGCTACCTCAACGTGCTGAAAGCGCGCTGCGTGTGCGAAAACGTCCGCTGGGACGAGGCGGGGGTGCGCTTTCCCGCGCGCATCCACACGCTGGAAAACGGGCTGCGGGTCGGCATCATCGGCATCGTGACTGACTATGTGAACATCTGGGAAAAGCCGGAGCACCTCGCCGGCATTGCGATCACCGACCCGATCCCCGCCGTGGCCGCCGCGTTGGAAAGGCTGCGCGATCAGGTCGACCTGACGGTCGGCATTTACCACGGCGGCTTTGAGCGCGACCTCGCCACGGGGCGCGTGCTCTCCGCGACCCGCGAAAACGTCGCCTACCGCATCTGTCAGGAGCTGGATCTCGACATCCTGCTGACCGGACACCAGCATATGTCCGTGCCCGGGCAGATGGTGAGCGGCACCTTCGTGGTGCAGCCCTCCGACAAGGGACAGGAGTTCCTGCGGGTAGAGGCCGCCGTGTCCGGCAGCGGGAAGCGCTTTTCCAGCGAAACGGTCCCCGCCCACGGCGAATGCCGGGCGGACTGGCTCGCGGAGTTCGCCGACATGGAGCGCGGCGCACAGGCTTGGCTCGACCAGGTGGTGGGACATCTGGAGACGCCGATGCTGCCGGATACGCCGCTGCGGATGGCGGCCGAGGGCAGCGCCCTCGCCGACCTCTTCAACACCGTGCAGCTCGCCGCGAGCGGCGCGCAGCTCTCGGTCACGAGCCTTGCCAACGACGCGGCGGGTCTGCCGCAGACCGTGCGCCGCAGGGACATTCTCAACGCCTACCCCTACACCAACACGCTGACGGTGCTGGAGATCACCGGCGCCGTCCTGCGCAGGGCGATGGAGCGCAGCGCGGAATATTTCACCCGAAACGCCGACGGCTCGCTGCGGGTGTCGGACTGCTTCCTGGAGCCCAAGGTGGAGCATTATAATTACGATTACTACGCCGGCGTGACCTATGCCTACGACATTGCAAGGCCCGTGGGCGAGCGAGTGGTCGAGCTGACATTCAACGGAACGCCCGTGAAGGACACGGACGTGTTCACTGCCTGCCTGAGCAGCTACCGCGCCAGCGGCACGGGCGGGTACGACGGCTATGTCGGCTGCCCGATCGTGCGCGAGATCGGCACGGAGATGTCCGACCTGCTGCTGGACTACTTCAAGCGATACGGCGGAGAGCTCCCGCTTGCGCGGGGAGAGTTCAGGGTATTCTGACAAAAACAGCAGACTGTTTTTTGAAGCTTAAAAGCTTCGGCAAGAGAAAAAACCTCCTATTGCGCTGGTAAAGGCTTGGCGGCCGCATTACCAGAGTAATAGGAGGCTTTATGCAGTTTAAGGCGTACAGCACATTGCGTTCGCGTGGAGTGCCGCAGAATTGGGAAATGAAGTATCTGGCTTACGGCTGGGGCTGAGGACGCTTTTTTGCGGTCAGAGCATCAACACGGATCGCAATTACTGCGACTTTATCCGCCATTTCAGCGGTGAATACGTCGTTGCGGCCGGCCATATGAAGCATCAGAGCAGACAGACCCTTGCGCTTTTCGTCGCCCTCGAGGATTTCCGCCTTGCCCTCGCCGAGAACAGAGGCGTAATAATAGCTGTGCGTGCAGGCGGTTTCGCCGTGCTGCAGGGCATTCTGACAATCCATTTCAAAGGCAACGCTGGCATTCTTGCGGATCACGTCAAGCTTCTTGCCTTCCTTTGCGCCGTGGCAATAGAAAGTGAAAGCGCCGTTTCCACCGCATAGAGGAACACGGGGTCCGCCGCGCCGCTGTGCTGTCCGGCGAGGTCGAATTGCCCGCCGAACATCCGCCGCACCAGCTCGAGCAGCAGCGCCTCCTTGCTGGGAAAGACGTGGAAAAATGAGCTCTGAGCGATGCCCGCCGCCCCGGTGATGTCTGCGGTGGTCGTGCCGGTGTAGCCCTTCTCCAGAAATTGCGCTACGGCGGCGCGCAGCACCCGCTGCTGCGTCACAAGGCCGTTGGCCTGTTTCCCTCGCAATGACAAATGTTCACGCTCCTTTCAAATTGGACTTGCGATCATGATTTCGTTTTAACAGAAAAAGAGCGTTCCCACAAGAGAAAGCTGCCCGCCCGAATTTTTCGGGAAAATGCGCAAAGTCCGGCGGCGCTTTTCGGTGAGTATGCAGAGAAGGCGGCGCGCATGACGCCGACCCGCGATTTGCTCTTGCTTTTTGGATAAAATTTCTTTATGATAGGACAGGCGGCGGGGGAGATGCTCCGCTGCGAAAAAGAATAGCGATCAAGGCCGTCTGCCGGAGAAAAACCGGAACGGGGGAATGGGGTGAAAAGCCCCGCGAGCGGGTCACTGTGAAGCTCCCACGAGGAGATGAGTCAGAATGCCCGGACGGCCTTGGACGCTCCTGCCCACACCGGGAGCCGTGAGACAGCAAGGGGTCATTGCGCCCTTTTCGCGTCTGTACGGCTCGCGTAGGCGGGCGGGTACAGACGTTTTTTTCATGCAAAAGGAGGAAGAAAAGATGAAAAAACGGGTGATCTCTCTGCTGCTGGCGCTTGTGCTGGCGGTCAGCCTGCTGCCGACCGCGGCATGGGCGGCGAGGAAAACATTTGAGACTTATTTCAATGAAGTGGGCTTACCGGCAACAGCAACAAATTCCACTAATTATTCTGGAAAATGGAAGGTTACTACCAAGGATGGCGGCGAAGTGCTTAAGAGCGGTGCGTTAAACGGAAGCACAGCTTCTTTTACACTAACCTTTACGGAAGATACCCATCTTTCATTTGAGTATAAAGTAAGCTCCGGATCGGATTATAATTACTTTTATCTGTCGAAGAATGGCCAAGAATTGACCTCTGCAGGAGATCAATTCGGCAATAATGTTGGCTGGACGCCATATACCTTAGATGTTCAGAAAAATGATATTCTGAAATTTGGTTATAAAAAAACAGCAGACTATGTAGCAAAGGAACTGGACGACTGCGTATACCTGTGCAATTTCACCTGCGGCACGCCGGTCGTTGTCACCTTCCATGCCAATGGCGGTACGGGTGATGACTACACCCAGAACATCTACGGCGGCAAGGGCACGCTGAAGGCGAACACCTTCACCAGCTCCGGCAAGGTGTTTGCAGGCTGGGCGACCGCTGAAAATGGCACAGTGGTCTACCCCGACGGCGCGACCATTGAAAATGTAACATCTGATTTCGACCTCTATGCCGTCTGGGGCGATGCCTATACTGTAACATTTGATAATGGCGGTGTAAGGAGCACGGCCGATGTTGCACAGAACACTGCGCTCGGTGCGGCAAAAATGCCCAAGGACCCGACGAAAAAGGGCTACACCTTTGAGGGCTGGTTCAACGGCGAAACCAAACTGACGGCGGACACCGTTATCACCGGCAATGTTATTTATACCGCAAAGTGGACGCCGATTCGGTATACCATAAAATTTGATAGAAACGCTGCTGATGCGGTAGGCAGCATGGACGATATTTCTGCAGCTTATGACGAAGAAGTAAAGTTGCCCCTGTGTGCCTTTACCCGCGATGGTTATACATTTACCGGATGGGGCAGCTACAAGGGCGAGGACAAAGTAAAGAACTTAGCCGGCAAAGACGGTGCAGTTGTTACGCTGAAAGCATCTTGGCGGGGACTGCCGGTCAATGTTATTGCAAATTTGAATTACAGTGACGCAGAGAATATTGTTCGCACTGGTGCCGTAGGCAACAATTATAACTATATTGTTAAAACAGATGGAGAAACGCAGTATTCTGAACTGAAATCCCCCGTGCGCCCCGGATATATTTTCGACGGCTGGTATGATGCAGCCGAGGGCGGCAGCAAAATTTCCCCCCAATATAAATTTACTGCCGAGGACGCGGAGAACGGCAAGACGCTGTATGCCCATTGGACAAAGGGCATCACAGTACATTTTGACGGCAACGGCTATAAGAGCACCATTGCGGACAAAACGGTAAAACCGGACGAGGTGTTCAGCAAGCTGCCGTATCTGTCCAGTTATTCTTATCCCGCAAACAAGACGCTGGATGGCTGGTATATCAAAAACGATGACGGTTCTTTCGGCGATGCGGTGACCAAGGACATTGATTTCAGCAGTTTGGATGAAGTTACGCTGATTGCTAAGTGGCGTGATTATCAGTACATCATCAAGTATAATGTAATGTATAATGATAAATCTTCCGTTACAGGCACGATGGCTGACCAGCCCGCGGCGTTTGGTCAGAACGTGCAGCTGAATAAATGTACTTTTACCCGCGAGGGCTACGACTTTGCCGGTTGGGCAATCAGTTCCTATGGTTCCACAGTCAAGTATAAGAATGGAGACATTATTAACCGTCAGTGGGATAACTGGGATAGTGAAGATGGAGAAAAATATAATTTGTATGCTGTCTGGACGCAGAATGTGTTCGGCAAGGCAATGGCAGCTATCCAGAGCAAACTTCCTACGAACAACGTTGTCCGTACAGCGGGCGACCTTGGCTTGCCGACCTCCGGCGATGGCTATACCATTTCCTATGTCAGCAGCAACACCGAACTGCTGAGCAATAGCGGCATGGTTGTACTGCCCGCGAGCGGCAGCGCAACGGTCACGCTGACGGCAACGATCACCGATACCGTAACGAGCAAAACCTACACCAAGGAATATATCCTAACACTGTATTCGGCTACTACTGCGACAACGGAAGCAGAATTGAACGCAGCTGTAAGCAAGCTGACCGGTAACTTCAAACCGGTTTACGGCACGGATACCAACGCCATCACCGCAGTGGAAAAGAAGCTGCTGGACGCGGGCTGTGAGGGCATTGCGGTTTCCATCAAGGAAGCTGTGACGGACAGCGGCAATTATTCCGGCATTGATCAGGATGGTACGATCCATTACTATTTCAATCCGGGCATGACCAAATACGGCAGCTATTTCTATACGACGTTCGTTCTCTCCAAGAATGGCGCAAGCGTGGAGAAGAAATGGTATACCAGCATTGACTGGGACAAGGCCAAGGTGCGTGAGGCACTGAATACGGTCGCGGACACGCTGACCGTTCCGGAAACCGCGACGGCGGATATGACGCTGCCGCTTAACGCGAATGGCAAGGGCTGGTCGAAAGTGGCATGGGTATCTAACGATCTGGCGCTGAAAATCGGTCAGGCTTCCTATTATACTTCGACTTATCCGATCACGCTGAATGCGGCAGAGGACACCACTGTTGTTCTGACTGCAACGGTAAAATGCAACAGCGTGGACGGCGTGTCTGTCACCCGTGAGTTTGCGTGTACGGTTCTCGGCGGCACCAGTACCGGTGTGGATTATCAGGCCAAGCTGGACAACGCCCTTTCCGCCCCTGGCCTCAGAGACTTTGTCACGGGTAAGAAGCTGACGGCGGATGAAAACGGCGTATACGCCGTCTGCAACGACATTCAGTTCCCGACCACGCGCGACCTGAAGATCGACGGCAAGTACACGCCGGTGGTCATCACCAGCAGCGATCCCGGCGTGATCGAAGCGCCGACCACGCCGAACAGCGCGCGTGTTTGGGTCTACCGTCCGCTGCCCGGCGAGGCGGCAAAGACCGTCACCCTGACGATGAAGATCCTCGACCGTCCGAACGGCCCGCAGCCGGGAGACGATCTTTCCACCATGCGCGTGCTTGCGTCCAAGGAGATCAAGGTGACCGTACAGCCGCTCACGCAGACCGAGATCGACGCGGAAATCGCGCTGATGGAACGGGTCAAGGTGAATTACTGGAACGGCATCCGCAACGCTAACACCGATCAGAACAACGTCACCACCGATCTGCACGCCTTTCAGGAGTGCTATTTGGGCACGGACGGCAGCCTGACATGGGCCTACGACCGCAAGGACCTCAAAAATCACGGCATCGTGCCCGTTCCGCTGGACAACTGGTATGACCAGCAGATCTGGCGTCTGTTCCGCTCGAGCAACGCGGAAGTGATAACCCATGAGAACCTGCTCGTCAGCCGTCGGGAGGAGAGCAAGGCCGTCACCGTCACCAGCTATCTTTCCAGCGAAACGCTGGGCAAGTACGCGGAAAAGTACCCGCAGAACGCGGACTTCCAAAAGCTGTACCAGCAGCCTGTGACGGTCGATCTGGTCGTGACCGGCACGCAGTATGCGCAGGGTGTCAGCAACACGGTGCGGATGCAGGCAGCGAGGCGCGCGCTGGCGGCCCGGCCGACCGTCACCGTTTCGTTCTCCCTTTCCGGCCGCGGCATGGGCTTTGCGGAAAGCGATCTCAAGTATGCCGAGGGCAGCACGGTGTATGACGTGTTCTCCGACCTGCTCGCCGAGCACGGCTATACCTGCAAGCGCCGCGGCAGCTACATTGCCGCCATCACCAGCAACAGCGGCATAACGCTGGAGGAATTTGACGAGGGAAAGAACTCCGGCTGGATGTATCGCGTCAACGGCGAGCTTGTTGGCCGGTATATGTCCGCGCAGGGCTTAAAGGACGGCGACCGCATTGAGCTGTACTTTACCTCCGATTGGACGAGCGAGCCGGGCGCAGAAGGCTGGCAGAAGCCCGGCAAGATCGAAACGATCGTCAACGCGGACGGCTCGGTCACGAAGATCGAGACGAAGCCCGACGGCACGACCGTTGAGACCACCACGAAGCCCGACGGCAGCACGACCGTCGCAGAGACGAAGCCTGACGGCAGCGTGAGCACCGTCGAAAAGCGTGCCGACGGCACGGAGATCAAGACCGCGCAGCCCGTGAGCGGTGAGATCACCGCCTCCGTCAGCGTGCCCAAGAGTGTCGGCAGCACCCGCGTGGACATTCCCGTGAGCAAGCCGACCGGCAGCATGGTCGCCGTGATCGTCCATCCCGACGGCACGGAGGAGATCGTCAAGGGCTCCATCGTGACCGAGACCGGCATTGCGCTCCGCGCGGAGGGCGACGTGCGGCTCAAGATCATCGACAACGCCAAGCGCTTTAACGACATGGCGGACCATTGGGCAAAGGACGCCGTGGAGTTCGCCTCGTCCCGCGAGCTGTTCAACGGCGTGGGCAATGACGCCTTCGGCCCCGACCTCTCCATGACCCGCGGCATGGTCAGCACCGTGCTCGCGCGCCTTGCCGGAGCGGATACGGCCGGCGGGGAGACGTGGTACGCCAAGGGCACGGTCTGGGCGGTCGAGAACGGCATTTCCGACGGAACCGCTCCCGAGCAGCCGGTCACCCGCGAGCAGCTGGCGGCGATGCTCTACCGCTATGCCGGCTCCCCCGCCGTCAGCGGCGAGCTGGGCTTCGATGACGCGGACAGCATCAGCGCGTGGGCGCGCGATGCCGTGAGGTGGTGCGTGGACAACGGCATCCTCAACGGCGTGGGCGGCAACCGCATGACGCCGCAGGACCTTGCCCGGCGCGGGCAGGTCGCAGCCATGCTGATGCGCTTCCTACAGGCGACGGTGTAAGCGTCGACCCGCGATATACGCTATAACGAACAGCAAGGCTCCCCTGCTTCGGCAGGGGAGCCTTGCTGGTTTATGGAACGGGAAACGGGTATGGAGACGCTGCCGAGCCGGAGTCCGGCGCTCAGCGCGTGAGCGTGCCGGACCGGCGCTCGCCCCACCGGCTGTCGGCGTGCTGCTCCGCAGCGGCGGTCTCGGCGAGGCGCTGGAGCTTTTCCATGCGCGCGTCAAGCTGCGCGCTCATCTGCGCGCACTCGAACAGCTCGCGGTTGACGTGATCGAGCTCCGGCAAATCCTTCTTGTAGCGGATCTTGTGCTCAAGGCTTGCCCACCAGTCCATGGAGATGGTGCGGAACTGCACTTCGACGCGCATCATGCGCTTCTGGTCGTGCAGGAAGATGGGCGTTTCCACGATGAGGTGCAGGCTGCGGTAGCCGTTGGGCTTGGGCGCGGCGATGTAGTCCTTGCGCTGGAGGAGCGTGATATCGTCCTGCTTCAGAAAGGCGTCGGCGAGCTGGTAGATATCTGACGGGAAGGAGCAGATGACGCGCACGCCGGCGATGTCGTTGAGATTTTCCTCGATGCTCTCCACCGTCAGCGGGAAGCCGCGGCGCTGGAGCTTTTCGGCAATGCTCTCGGGGGACTTGAGGCGCGTTTTGATGCTCTCGATGGGGTTGCGGTCATACTGGAGCGAAAGCTCCTCATTGAGGACGTTGAACTTGGTCTCGACCTCCATCATCGCGCAGCGGTAGTAGCTCATCAGCTCGCGGTAGGGCTGCGTGTAGCTCTGCACGAGCGCGCTGATTTCCTTGCGCGGCAGGCGCGAGAGCAGCAGGCGCTCCAGAGCACTGCGGTCGGTGCTGTTTTTCAATGCCATGTGTTGTTTCCTCGGCTTTGTCGGTTCTCCCTCCGCGGTGTGACGGCGGAGGGGCGGGCGCGATGCGTCCATCTCAATCATACCATCCCGCGGCGCATCCCGCAAGCCCTCCCGGACATTTGCGCCGAAATGACCGGAAACCGAAGAGAAAAAAGGCGCAGAGGCCGTGGCCTCCGCGCCTTTTTGCCTGCTTACCCGCGGACGGGGATGAGGTCGCGATAGTGGAGATACATGATCTGTCCGGTGTACGGGTTGATGCCGGGGAGATAGGCGGAGTACACGCATTGGTCCACAGTGGTGCCGGGGGCGGTGGCCAGCAGATTGCTCACACCGGTCAGCTTGCCCGTGATCCAGACGAGATCGCCCGGGTGGAGGCTGGCGTTGGTGCTGTCGAAGGAGGTGTACTCCCCGTCCTCGCGCTCGACCTCCCCTGTGCTGTCATTATAGCTATAGACGTTGCTCACCGGCGCGGCCTGATACCAGCCGATCTGGTGGGCGTAGACGCTGCGCTCCGCTACGATGACCGCCTGCTCGATGGTGCAGGTGCCGTTGGGATTGAGCGTGGTGGCGGTGGTGCCCTTGACAAGATCAAGCGCGTTCATAAACGCCATCGCTTCCTTCGCCCAGCTCTGCACCAGCGCGTTATCCGTGTAGGAGGCGAGCTTGGAGGTGTAGCTGGTGTAGGAATAGCCGGAGTTCTTCTCCACATATTGCAGCGTGCGGCGGAGGAAGGTCGCCATCTGCTGACGGTTCAGGGTGGCGTTGGGGGAGAAGGTGGTCGCCGAGGTGCCGGTGGTGATGCCCGCGGCATAGGCCTTGAGGACGTAGGCGTTGTTCGTGTCGGTGAAGGTGTTCGCGGCGGCGGGCGTGATGCTCTTGCCGGTCAGCGTTTCCGCCAGACGCACCGCAACGGAGCAGAACTGCAGACGGCTGATGGGCTTGGTGTAGTCGCTGCCGAGCAGGGCTGTATCGAGCAGATCGTCGTTGAGCGCGAGGTTCACATCGCTTTCAGCCCAGGAGCTGGTCTTGGCGGCGGACTTCTTCGAGAGCGTAAAGGTGCCGGGATACAGCTCGGTGGTGTTCAGCGCCTGCGTTTCCTCCCACTGCAGGGAGGCGTTGGCTTCCGCCTGATACTGCGCGAGGGTCATTCCCGTGCCGGAGGCGTAAACATCCCGTGAGGTCAGATGCTGCTGGAGATAGCGGTGGGAATGACCGCAGTATTCACAGCTGAGCCAGTAGACGTGCTTGCCGGCGGCGTTCACGCCGATATAGGCCTCTGCCGTGGGATACTCGCCGTTATCCGAGTGGGCGAGCTTTTCTGTCTTGAGCAGGATCTCCGTATCCGAGGTATGGGGAGCGACATGCTTTGCATTGTACTCGCACTTGCCGCAGATGGCGCAGGAATAGTAATAACGCCGGGCAGATTGGCAGGCCTGCGCGTAGGCGTAAACACGGTCGGCCGTCCGGATCTGCAGGGTGTACTGGTGGGCGGTGCACCAGTTGTCCTTCGCGGCGGCGTCGCCCGCCTTTTGGGCGGCGTAGACGTCATTGCCGGAGTAGGTCTTGATGGTGTAGGGGATCTTATAGCCGCGCTGGGCCTGGGCTGCCTTGAGCGCGGGCACAGCGGATTCGGGGATATACACCACGGTCTCGGCGGTGTAGAAGGGCAGGTCGCTCTGCCTCTCCCACCGGTATAACCCGGCGATGGGCAGCCAGAGGTAGGAATCCATCGCCTGAATAAACTGATAGACATCCACCTTATCGCTGAGCCAGAGCTCCTTCAAATATTTCGCGTAGCAGATGAAAAAGCACGTTCCATCCGTTATTTTCCCATTGGTGTCCAGAATGAGGGTGCGGATGCTGTCGGTGTTCTCCAGAACGTGGTTGGCGTCAGTCATGACGGTCACACCGTTTACAAAGTTTTCAAGCTGCTTGGACTCTGCCACAGCCTGCGTGCGGGGAGTCGCCATCGCCCGCTTGGCCTGCCGGAGGAGGTCTGTTTTCCGCGTCAGATCGGCGTTGAGCTCCTCTTTCTCCTGCTCGGTATAGCGCTCGCCCTCAAGGGTCAGGCTGACCTGCAGGGTGGGAAAATACTGGGCGCTGGTGCGGATGGTGGCGGGCACGCCGTTGACGGTGGCGGAGAAGGTGTCGGGGCCGACGATGTTTTCGCCGTTGACGGTTTTGTAGTTGGCGCAATAGCCCTTGGTGGTGTCAAAGGCCAGCTTGATGTTGACGAGATAGGTCGTGCCGGCGCGGAAGGCATAGCCGTCGTCGGTCTCCACGTCGTCGCCCTCCCACTCGGTGTACAGGATGCCCGCGCCGTTGGCGAGCAGGTCGATGTTGCCGCTCTTCATGGATTTGATGGTGACCTCGGTCTCCATCTCGTTGGGGTCGCCCGCCTTCGGCAGGTCGATGACGAGGTCGACGCTCTTGAGCCTTGTCGGCGCGGCGAGGGCCGCGGTCGGCAGCAGGGTGAGCGCCAGGGCGAGACAGAGCAGCGCGCTGAGCAGTTTCTTTTTCATGGTTCCCTCCTGTAATTGAAATGATAAACGAGGATCGCTTGCTTTCTGCAGTATAGCAGGAATCTCCGGCAGGAGGGACCCATATCGACTTGAAATGTATGGATTTGCGGCTTGAAATGTGAGATAATGCTGGAAAGAAAAAGAATGGTATGCTACAATAAGGCAAAAGCAAGCGAGGAAGGGGGATGGTGTCATGTACATCGCAGTCTGCGACGACCAGACGGAGGAGCTCGGGAGCCTGACGGAGCTGATCGGCGCGTGGGAGGAGGACCGCGGCACGCCCGTGCGCGTGAAGAGCTTCCGCAGCGCGGCGGAGCTGCTGGACGCGGCGCGCCATGAGCGCTTCACGCTGTACCTGCTCGACATCATGATGCCAGGGCTGAACGGCATGGATGCCGCGCGCGAGATCCGCGGCTTTGACAAGGCGGCGGACATCATCTTCCTCACCTCGTCCCCCGGCTTCGCCTACGACAGCTACAGCGTCCAGGCGCTGGAATATCTGCTCAAGCCCATTCGAACCAAGACGCTCTATCCCATCCTTGACCGGCTGGAGCTGCGTGAGCGCCGCCCGCAGGAGGCGCTTACGCTTCGCACCGGCGGCATCATCGTGCGCGTGCCGTTTTCGCAGCTCACCTATGTGGAGGTCAACGGCAAGCACCTTTACTTCAACCTTGCCGACGGGCAGGTGCGCGAGGTCGTCGGCTCGATGAAGGAATACGAGGACGCCCTGCTCACGCGGCCGGAGTTTATGCGCATCCACCGCTCCTACATCGTCAATATGCTGCAGATCGAGGAGCTTTCGCCCGCCGGACTCCGCACCTTTTCGGGCCGCGAGCTGCCGGTCTCACGCCTGTTATACCCCCAGCTTCAAAAGGACTATATGAAGCTGCTGTTCGCGCAGAGGGAGGAGTGAGACGATGTCCGTATTGACCACGCTCGGCGTTTTTAACTACGGGCTGGTGCTGCTCTACGGCCTGTTTCTCAGCACCTTCATCTCCGGCGGCTGGGAGAATACGAAGCAGAGAACGCTTGTTTTTGCCGCTTGCCCGCTGTTTCTGATGATCCAGAGCGTGTGCTGGCTGGCGCTGGGTGCGGACATGGCGCGGCAGCTCTACCCGCTCATCGTTCACCTGCCGCTGTCGCTCATCCTGATCTTCATTCTGAAGAAGAGAGTCGACGTGGCGCTGGTGAGCGTCTGCACGGCCTACCTCTGCTGCCAGCTCCCGCGCTGGGTGGACCTGGTGGTCACGGCGCTTACCCACTCCGAGCTGATCGGCGAGATCTGCTACACGCTGGTGATCGGACCGCTGTTTTATCTGCTCTACCGCCTCTTCGTCCGCCCAGCCTACGCGGCCATGATGGCCTCGCCGCAGTCGCTGCTTTTATTCGGCAGCCTGCCGGTGGCGTATTATTTCTTTGATTACGCCACGGTCGTCTATTCCGACGCGCTCTATCGCGGCTACGGGGCGATCAACGAGTTCCTGCCCACGGCGCTCATCATTTTTTACGTTATGTTTCTCACAGCCTATCACGCCCAAAGCAGCCGCCGCGCGCAGGCGGAGATGCAGAGCACCATGCTCGAGGCCGGATTGAAGCAGTCGCAGATCGAGGTGGACGCGCTGCGCCGGGCAGAGGTGCAGACCGCCGTCTATCAGCACGATATGCGCCACCATCTCAACGCCATCGACGGCTTTTTGGCGGCGGGAAAGCCGCGGCAGGCGGAGGAATATATCCGCAAGGTGCGCTCGGATATTGAGCGCATCACGCCCAAGCGCTACTGCGACAACGAGCTGGTGAATCTGCTCTGCTCCTCCTTCGCCGGAAAGGCGCAGCGCATGGGCGTTCGGCTGGAGGTGGACGCGAAGCTCCCGCGCGAGCTGTCGGTCTCCGACACCGAGCTGTGCGCCGTGCTCTCCAATGCGCTGGAGAACGCGCTGCGCGCCGTGTCCGATCAGCCGGAGGCGGACCGCTGGGTGACGCTTTACTGCGGCGTGCGGCTGGGCAAGCTGCTCGTGGAGATCCAAAACCCCTGTGCCGAGGGGCTTGTCATGCGCGACGGCCTGCCGGTCTCCGAGCGCGCGGGGCATGGCTACGGCTGCCGCAGCATCCAGACGATCGCTGAGCGGCGCGGCGGACTGTGCGAGTTCCGTGCACGGGGCGGCATCTTTTCCATGCAGCTCATGCTGCCGATCAAAGCGGCGGCGAAAACCCAAGACTGACGCAGGAGGCTGCCGCGGACGCGGCGGCCTCCTCTTTTCGTCCCCGAGAGGCAAAAAATTGAAAAAAGTTCAAAATATGGCTGTTCTTTCTAAAATTCCTGTGATACAATAAATGTTCAATTGATCGGAATATGGGAACAGGAGGGAAATTCCATGACCGTGCAGGAGGCGATCTCCGCACGCCACAGCGTGCGTACCTATTTGACAAAGCCGGTCGAGCCGGCGATCGTGAACGCGCTGCGCGCGGAGATCCGCGCGTGCAACGCTGAGGGCGGACTGCACATCCAGCTCGTGATGAATGAGCCGATGGCGTTCCGCGGCTTTTTTGCGCACTACGGGAAATTCCGCGGCGTGTGCAACTACATCGTGCTTGCCGGAAAACGCGCAAAGGATCTTGACGAGCGCGCCGGCTGGTTCGGCGAACGCCTTGTGCTGCTCGCGCAGACGCTGGGGCTCAATACCTGCTGGGTGGGTCTGACCTTTTCAAAAGCGGTCGCGCGCAGGAGCTATGTGCTCGCACCGGATGAGCGGCTCGTGTGTGTGATCGCGTTCGGCTATGGGGCCGAGCAGGGCGAGGCGCACGAGAGTCGTCCGATGCGCGAGGTGTACCGCGCCGACCGCGCGCTGCCCGAGTGGTTCAGCCGCGGCCTCAAGGCGGCGCTGCTCGCGCCCACGGCGATGAACCAGCAGCGCTTCCGCTTCACGCTCCTGCCGGACGACACCGTTCGGGCAGAGAGCCGGGGCGGCAGCTACAGCCATGTGGACCTCGGCATCGTCAAATACCATTTTCAGCTCGGCGCGGGCCGCGAGAGCTTCCGCTGGGCGGAGTGAGCCGCCGTTTCCGCACACGGGTGTGTTAAGAATACGAGAGAGAAAATCAGGAAGGAAAAAATCACTATGCAGAAGAAAGCCAATCCCGCAGCGCTGCTGCCGATCCTTGAGTTCCTGCTCCTTTACCTGGGGCTGGGACTTATCTTTGAGTATGTGCTCAAGATCCCGATGGGCTTTTATTCCATCCCTATTGTAGTCATCTTTCTTGTCGCGCTGCTGGCGGCGTGCTGCCAGAACCGCGCGCTGAGCTTTGACGACAAGCTCACGCTGATGGGACAGGGCATCGGCGATAAGAACATCGTGACGATGCTGCTCATCTTCCTTGCCGCCGGTATCTTCGTCGGCGTGGTGGGCCGCTCGAGCGCGGAGAGCGTGGCGTATTTCATGCTCTCGATCATCCCGTCCAGGTTCGCCGTGGCGGTGCTGTTCGTCGTCAGCTGCTTCGTCTCCACCGCCATGGGCACGAGCGTCGGCACCATCACGCTCATCACGCCCATCGCCATCCCCATTGCCGCGGCAAGCGGCTATTCCCTGCCGCTGTGCATCGGCTCGGTCATGGGCGGAGCGATGTTCGGCGACAATCTGAGCTTCATTTCCGACACCACCATCGCCGCCTGCAACGGGCAAGGCTGCGCGATGAAGGATAAGTTCCGCGAGAACTTCCACATCGCTCTGCCCGCGGCGCTTGCGACGCTCGTGCTCATCCTCGTGCTGACGCTGAACGCCGACGTCGTCCCGGCGGAGATCCCGGGCTATCACCTGATCCAGATCATCCCCTATGTGTTGGTGCTCGTCGGCGGCATCATCGGCATCAACGTGTTCGTGGTGCTGCTCATCGGCATTGTGTCCGGGTCCGTTATCGTGCTTGCCACCGGCGTGACCGGACAGACGGGCGTGCTTGCGGTCAAGGCGCTGCTGGAGAACATGGGCAGCGGCGCCGCCGGTATGTTTGAAACGTCGATGGTCGCCATCCTCGTCTCCGCCATCTGCGCGCTCATCCGCGAGTACGGCGGCTTTGAGGCGCTGCTGGGCTGGATCAGAAAAGCGTTCCGCGGCAAGCGCGGCGGACAGATCGGCATGGGCCTGCTCGTCGGCGCGATGGACATCGCCACCGCGAACAACACCGTCGCCATCGTGATGGCGAACCCCATCGCAAAGGAAATGAGCGAGGAATACGGCATCACACCGCGCAAGGCGGCGTCGATCCTCGATACCTTCTCCTGCATCTTCCAGGGCATCATCCCCTACGGCGCGCAGATGCTCGTCGCCATCGCCGCGGCGCACGAGCTGGGGTATCAGGTCTCCGCGTTTGAGATCATTCCGAATCTGTTCTATCCGTTCCTGCTGGCTGTCAGCTCCTTCTTCTTCATCGCCATCGACGGCAAAAAGAAGGCCTGAGCCATGCCCGACCTTGCACGGCTCCGCGCCAAGCGGCTCTTCCTGCTCGATCTGGACGGAACGCTCTATCTGGACGAACGACTCTTTGACGGCGCGGCGGACTTCCTGCGCGCGATCCGCTCGCGCGGCGGGACGTACCGCTTTCTGACGAACAACTCCTCCCGCGGGGCGGAGAGCTATGTGGAGAAGCTGCGCCGCCTCGGCGTGGAGACGGAGATCTCCGACTTCCTTACGAGCGTGGACGCGCTCATCGCGCATCTGCGCGCGCAGGGCATGGCGGAAAAGCTCCTCTACGTCTGCGGCACACAGTCGATGAAGCGGCAGCTCACGCAGGCGGGACTGCGCCTGACGGACGACCGCGACGCGGCGGTGGACGCCCTGGTGATGGGCTTCGACACCGAGCTGACCTTTCAGAAGTTAGAGGACGCCTGCATTCTCCTGAACCGCGGCGCGGACTACCTTGCCACCAATCCCGACTGGGTCTGCCCGACGTGGTACGGCTTTGTGCCGGACTGCGGCAGCGTGTGCGAGATGCTTTTCCGCGCGACCGGACGGCGGCCCTATGTCATCGGCAAGCCGCGGCCCGATATGGCGCACCTTGCGATGGCGCGCGGCGGCTTTTCCGCAGAGGAGACGGTGCTGCTCGGCGACCGGCTCTACACCGACATTGCCTGCGGCGTGAACGCGGGTATCGACACGGTGCTCGTCCTCTCGGGCGAGACGAAGGAGGCAGACCTCGCCGGCAGCGCGGTGCAGCCGACATTTGTCCTCGGCAGCGTCGCGGACTATCTGAGCATTTTACAGGAATGAAAAAAACGACCGCATGAGCGGTCGTTTTTTGCGCCTATTTCACCAGCAGCGGCTGGAGCTGTACGCCGCGCAGCGCCGCGTCGATGGTCGGCACAAGCTGTGAAAAGTCAGCGATGAGCGAGGTGGGCTTCCCCTGCGGGTCATCCTGCCCGAAGGGAACGAAGTAATAGTTCTTCCGGTTGAGGAGCGCGGCGAGATTCGGCGCGCTCGCGCTCAGACCGTCGTTCGTCGCCAGCGCGACGACCACGGGCTTGCCGTTGCGCAGATGGGATTTTGCCGCCATCGTCACCGGCCCGTCGGTGATGCCGTGGGCGAGCTTGGCAAGGGTGTTGCCCGTACAGGGCGCAATGACGAGGACATCGGCCAGGTTTTGCGGGCCGAACGGCTCGGCCTCCACGATGGTGCGGATGGCGGGACGCCCCGCCGCGCGCTCCACGCGCGCGATGAGATCGTCGGCCAGCCCGAAGCGGGTGTCGTACCGCGCCGTGTTTTCGGAGAGAATGGGGACCAACTCGAAGCTCTCTGCCATTTCCTCAAAGAGCATCAAAATTTTCGGGTGATTGCAGAATGAGCCGCAGAGGGCAAATCCGATGCGTTCGGTTCTCATGCTTCTTCCTCCCATATTTTTTCCAAGGTCAGCTTGATGGCGCGCGCTGCGGTCTCCGGCGCGGCCTTGCCGGGAAGTCCCGGCGCAGCGATGCACTTTAGCCCGCGCGCCTCCGCCGCCGCACGGTCGAAGCCGGGCTGCGAGGCCAGCTCGAGCAGCACGCACTCGCGCGGCAGTTCGCGCAGCAGTTCCTCTGTGAGCACGATGTTCGGCACGGTGTTGAAGACGACGCGAAAGCTCCCGAGCCGTCCGGCGAGACGGTTCGTGCGGAGACCGCGGTAGCCGAAGGCATCGATCCACGCGAGATCGTCCAGCCGCCGCGCGCTGACCGTGACCTCCGCGCCCAGCCCCCGCAGACGGTGGGCAAGCAGCTTGCCGATGCGCCCGAAGCCGATGACCAGACACGGCGTGCCGCAGAGCGTCACGTCCGTCGCGGCCATCGCCGCCTCGATGGCGCCCTCCGCCGTCGGCACGCCGTTGCGCACCGCCAGCTCCTCGCGCGAGAGGTAGTCGGTCAGCGTCAGGCCAAATTCCGCCGCGGCCTCGCGGTCGGCGGTCTTCACGCCGCCGGCGTAGAGGCGCTGCTCCGGACGCAGCAGCGCGAACAATCCGCACAGCGGCAGCGCCGCGGCGGTGCAGTTGAGATTTTTCCCGCGCGAGAGCGGCACGGGCAGCACGACGCGGTCGGCTTGCGCCGCTTCCTCCAACGCCGTGTCCTCCATGCCGAAGGCGGCGAGTCCCCACGTCCGCACCGGATGGCCGTCCTCCGCGAGCAGACGCGCGAGCAGCGCCATGCGCCGGTCCCCGCCGAGCACGGCGATCGTTTTTTCCATAGGCGTCCCCCTTTCCATTCCTCTTACTCTATGCGCGCGGCGGGGGAAATTTGATTGCGAAACGCAAAAGAGTGTGGTATCATGGCAAAAAATCAAAGGAGACCCGTCTATGACACGTTATCCCTATCTGCTCTTCGACGCCGACAATACGCTCTTTTGCTTCGATGAGGCCAATGCTCACGCCTTCCGCGCCGTGTGCGACGCCTTCGGCCTGCCCTTTTCACAGGAGCTTTTCGACCGCTACGAGGTCATCAACAACGCAACATGGGAAAGGTTCGACCGCGGCGAGCTGACAAAGGACGAAACGGTGCTCGAGCGCTTTCGCGCCTTCTTCGCCGCCGAGGGCATTCGCGGCCTCGATCCAACAGCGTGCAACCGCGTCCATCTGGCGAGCTTGAGCAATGCGACCTATCTTATGCCACATGCCGCGGAGGTCGTTGCCAAGCTGCGCGAAACACACCATATCCATCTCATCACCAACGCGGTCGAAGCCGTCCAGCGCGGGCGGCTGGGGCGGTCGGCGCTCGCGCCCTACGTTGAGGAGGCGTTCATCTCCGAGACCGCGGGCGCGGCGAAGCCGTCCGTGGAATACTTTGACTATGTGTTCGCCCACATCGACGGCATTACGCGGGAAAATTGTTTGGTCATCGGCGATTCGCTCACGAGCGACATTCAGGGCGCAAACAACTACGGGCTTGCGTGCTGCTGGTTCAATCCGAAGAAAGCGCCGAAGCCGGAGAGCCTGCGCGTGGACTACGAGATCCGCGATCTGCGGGAGCTTTACGGCATTGTGAAATAAGAAAAGCGCCGGCTCCGTGCCGGCGCTTCTGCGTCATTTCTCTTTGCTCTTATCAAAATAATAGTGCGCGAAGTTCTTGTACTGTGCGGCATAATACCTTGCCAGCCGGTATACGCGCGCGGGGGCGAGGTCGCCGCCGCACCAGAGCGTGTGCAGGGCTTTGTATTGCTTCATCTCCTCGCGCAGGGCGGGGGAGGTGACGTACCTCGTCAGGATGCCGCGCGGGACGTTGGACCACAGCGCGGTCGTTTCGTTGTAGATGCACTTCCCGCGGCGGCCGTAGACCACGTCCTCGGTGAGCAGCTTCATCATGTTGATGCCCGCCGCGCGGCAGAAGAAGCTCGAACGGCCCAGCCGCGGGTTGATCTCAAAGAGCACGTATCGCCCGGTGCGGCTGTCGTACTTCATGTCGATGTTGGAGAAGCCGACGTAGCCGATGGCCTGCAAAAAACGCTGCATTTTATCGTAGAGCAGCGTGTCGCCGCGCGAGAGGATGGCGGCGTAGTTGCCGGCGCTCTTGGGGTCGTAGTATTCGAGCACCGGCTGGCCGAGGCACATCGCGCGCACCGTTCCGTCCGTGTCGGAGTAGCTGTTGAGCACACGCATGGCGTCGTCCCCGCCGGGGATAAACTCCTGAAGGATGAGCTTGCCGCGATAGTCGGAGCCGTTCATACTGCGCACCATTGAGAGGTATTCCTCCCTGGTGTCGAAGAAAAAGACCTTCTTCTGCCCCTCAAAGTGGCAGCGCAGGTAGTCGAGCGCGTTGGAGTTTTCCGGCTTGACGACGATGGGGAAGTCAAACGGCAGACGGTCGGCGACCCCGATGCGCTCGTCGGGCGCGGCAATGACGGTCTTGGGATAGTCCAGACCGTACTGCTCGCAGAGCGCGTAGAACCGATCCTTGGTGTCGAAGGTCTCGAGCAGCTGCTCGGGGATGAAGCGGTTCGCGATCAGTCCCTCGAAGTGGTCGCAGTGGCGGCAGAGCAGACCGGTATAATAGTCCGAGCAGGGGATGACGAGCAGCTTTTCGTAGTCCTTGGAGCACTCGCGCAGTACGCCGAGCAGCGCGTCGGGAAAGACCTCCTCGCGTTCAAAGCCGGCGATGATGCGGCAGTCAAAAAGACGTGAGTGCCGCGTGGGAATGAGCTGCGTGGTGCACACGAGCAGCGGCGTGACCTCGGGGTACGCCTCGCGGAAGAGACGCGCCGTGCCGTAGGCGTTCTCGTCGCTGCCGAGAATGATGGGCAGAAAGTCCTTCTTCTTCATGCCTTCGCCTCCTTTTCGTCATATTCTGCCAGATATTTGAGAGTCAGCTCCACGTCGCTCGGGAAGGGGACGAACTCTCTGCCGCGCTTCATGGTCGTCTCCTCGCCCTTGCCTGTGAGCAGGATGACGTGCGGCTCGGGATGGTCGAGAATGGCGCGGCGGATACATTCGGCGCGGTCCTCGCAGACGAGGTGCGGGCATTTGACGTGCTTTTCGATGCCGGCGGCGATCTGCGCGAACGGCTCCTCGCCGGAGTCCTCCTCCGTGATGTAAACGAAGGCGCAGTTCTCGCCGCTCAGCTCGCCGAGGTCGCGGCGGCGCTGGAGCGCGTGCGAGCCGGGGCAGCCGAACACGGAGATCATCTCCTTGCCGGGATACTCCACCCTTGTCGAGCGGTAGAGCGCGTCGAAGCTCATGCGGTTGTGCGCGTAGTCCACAATGACGGTCACTCTTTTGTCACGGCTTTCGTAGACCTGCATCCGCCCGTTCGCCCGTGCCTTGCGCAGACCCGAGCGGACAAATTCCTCCGGCACGCCGAGCGCCATGGAGATCGCCATCGCGGCGAGCGCGTTGGAGACATTGAACAGACCCGGCATCGTGATGGAAAATTCACCGTTGTACTTCGGCGAGCGCACGGTGAAATACAGTCCGTCGGCGCGCTTTTCGACCCGTTCGCAAAAGGCCGTGTCGCTTGCGTGGCTGCCGAAGGTGATGAGTTCGCAGCCGCTCGACCTCGCGTGGGCGATGGTCTCCGCGGCGTGGTCGGCGTCGGTGTTGACGCAGCCGACGCGGCAGCTGTCGAAGAGCTTCAGCTTCGAGGCGTAGTAATCCGCGAAATCCGGGTGCTCGATGGGACTGATGTGGTCGGTGCCGATGTTCAGGAACGCGCCCACGTCAAAGGTCATACCGCGCACGCGCCCGACCTTGAGCGCCTGCGAGGAAACCTCCATCACCAGATGGGAAATGCCGGAATCGTATGCGTTCTGAAAATGCTGATAGAGCTCCAGCACCTCGGGCGTCGTGATGTGCGACTCCTCGGTGATGACGCCGTCATAATTGTCGATGGAGGAGAGGATGGCGCATGGGGGCTTGCCCTCGCTCGTGAGCCAGTCATTGAGGATGGAGCGGACGTAGTAGGCGGTCGTGCTCTTGCCTTTGGTGCCCGTGATGCCGACGCTCGTGAGCTTGTCGGTCACATGATCGTAGAAGAGTTGGCCGAGTACGACCATCGCATAGCGGATATCGCTCACAAGCAGCTGCGGCGCGTCCACGGGGTAGGGCTTTTCGGCGACATAGGCGGCCGCGCCCTGCGCGAGCGCCGCAGAGAGGTACTCCGCTTTGAAGTGTGCGCCCTTGCAGAGAAACAGCGAGGTGCCGTGCAGGCTGCGCGTGTCGTAGCTCAGACAGTCGATGACGGTACCCTCCGCTGCGGGCGTCAGCGTGGTTGCGGTCAAAAGTCCGGCGCGTGCGAGCGCGTCGGCATATTCCTTTAAGGTGTGTTTGGGATTCATCTCTTCGCTCCTTTGGCAGTCGATGAAATGGCGGGTCTCATAATAAATATATAGTATAGCACGCGTCGCTTTTCCTGACAAGAAAAAACGCTGGAAGACATTGCATTTGCATTCTGCTCGCCTGCGCGGTATCATAGACGGCGTCCTTGATCAAGACGAAACTACCGATAAGGAGGCTCACGCGCTATGAATTGTGCTGCTCTGCTTGCGCTGCTGTGCCAGATGCTCGGCGTCGGCTGCAACGGCTAAAGCCGTCAAATATTCGGAGGGAGGAGGGCTTTGCCCGCCTCTCTCCTGCTATTTTTAGCAGTTATGACGGATATAAGCGGATCTGATTGTGCCGTTTGACCGAAAAACGAAAAATACAAAATTAAGACTTGCAAAAGCTCCGGTGGCGTGCTAAGATACGACCTGTTCGCGAAAAGCGGACGGCTTTCCGACAACGGTTTTCCTTCCTCCGTCGCGAGTGAAGAAAAATTGCAAAAGCACAAAAAAAGTGTTGACAAGGCCGGAAAGTTGTGGTAACCTAAAATTCGTTCCGCGGTTGGAGCGTGTACCTTGTAAATTAAACAACGAAGAACAAAGAAGCA
>OLGD01002099.1_pt1 | contig 24513 bp, 19 predicted proteins | sample 1605311 | NCBI WGS metagenome assembly OLGD01 (sample SAMEA3888917, study PRJEB22519) | human gut metagenome | biome: human gut; feature: human-associated habitat; material: faeces | place: Denmark | collected 2010
ACGGGCCCCCAGGGCCGCCAAACCAAAGGCCGGGGCCGGGGCCAAGCCCCCAGCCCCGGCCTTCCGGGCGCGAAGCGCCCCGCCGCCGCCCCCCCGCGGCCCCGGCCCTCCCGGAAGGGAGGAGGGGAAAGGGGGCGGCTAGCCCGGGTACCGGGCTAGGTCCTCCCCCTGGCCGGCGGCCTGGGGATGGAGCCGGTAGAGCTGGATGGCGGTCTCCAGGGCAAAGCGCTCCTGGGCCACCCGGGGATCCAGGCCGGTGAGCTCCTTGACCCGCTTGAGCCGGTAGACCAGGGTGTTGTAGTGGGTGAAGGTGAGCTCGGAGAGCTTTTTCAGATTGCCTCCGCACTGGAAATAGGCTTCCAGCACCGGTATAAACTCCACGTTCCGGGTCTCCTTGGGGTCCAGCAGGGGGCCGATGGTCTCTTGGATATAGGCTTGGATCTCCGCGTCCGGATCGTCGGCGTAGATCAGCCGGAACAGGCCGATCTGATGGAAGCCCAGGATACAGCTTTTTTCATCCTGGGAGCTGGCGCATAGCCTTAGGGCGGTCTGGGCCTGCTTGGCGCTTTGCAGCAGGCCCTGAAAGCCGGGCCTGGGGTTGCCATAGCCCGCTTGAAACCGCAGGTCCGGGGCGTGGCGCTGCAAGCCGGCCATGATCCGCTCCAGCAGCTGGGTTACCTCCCCCAGCCGGTTTTTCCCCTTCGGCGCGTTCAATAGCAGCAGGTGTTCCGCCCCATCCTGGACGTGGAGGCAGTTGACCTCCAGGGCCCGGAACATATCCTCTACCTCCTCAAAGTGCATGGCCCGTTCCGGGGCCTTGGTGTGGACGTCTCCGGCCTCGGCGATGCGGATGCGGATCACCATGTGGACGTGATCCAGGACCAGGCAGGGCCCCGGGCTGCGGTGGGCCTCCTTGGCGGGCTCCGCCGGGGCGGCGCGAAGCAGGCGGGCAAAATAATCGTCCAGGGCCTTGGCGGAGTCCCGGCTGTTGCGGGTTTGGGCGATTTCCAGGGAAACCGAGCGGGCGATTAGCTCCACGGTCTCCAGGTGAGCTGGGGTGATGGGGGTATCCGTGGGGTAGACGAAGATCTGGCCATATACCTCATCCCCCACATGGATGGGCCGGTGGGTAGGCTGGGGCAGGGACTCCTTGCCCCGGAGGCTGGCGATGGATTGGCCCCGCTTGGTGAGAAAGCGGGCGTTGCGGCCGTTGATGGTGTCGCAGATCAGCACGGAATTGCTTACCAGCTGGGACAGCATCCGGGCAATGCCCACCAGGTCCGCGCCCCCCGCCAGGAGGGAGAGCACCACCTCGTCCAGGGCCCGGGCCTGGGCCAGATAGGCCGCCTGCTTTTCCAACAGGGCGTCAGTGACCCCTTTGAGCACGCCGGCCAGGGTGACGCCCCGGGCCAGCTGGATCACCGGCAGGCGAAGCTGGTCGGCCTCCCAAAGGAAATCCGGGGAAAAATCCGGCAGGCTCACGGCGGGGCGCAGGCAGATGGCGGAGATGCCCAGCTGGCGCAGCCGGTGGACGAAGTCCGTGGACAGGGCGGGCGGCGCCTCGATCCAGGTCCAGTCCACCAGGAACAGCTCGCCGGGATGGGCCGGGGCCACGATATCCGGCGCGCCGGCCAGGGTGGCGCCGGTGACCAGGTTGGATAGGCCTTGGCTGCCGGCCAGGACCTTGGAATTTTGCAAAATGGGCAAATGCAATAAATCCTGCAAGGATATGCCTAAAGGAAGGAGATTAGGACGTGATTCCTGTAACAAATCGAAGGCCCTCCTTCAAATTGGTGTATTTCAACAAAAGAATACCATTAGATTTGTATAAAGTCAACATAGACAACTGGCATAAGATGGCCGATAATAGTTACATAACAAAATTGTCTTGACAAAACATCAGCGCTGATCATCCAAACACAAACAACCGACCAACCAGAACCAATCCAGACCAGACAGGAACCAATTTTTTGTAGCGGCACACAAAGGCTGTGTGGGTGTGCTAAATTTTCCTTTCTACATGTGCAACTCAATTATGCATCAAGGAGGCGAACGCAATGGCAACGATCGACAAAATGGAACAACAACTCAGGCCGCCGACCATTGGGCTAAAGCCCTATGAACCCAAGGTAATTCCCCTGATCACCGGCGAAGACATGTTGGTGCGGGAGATCACCCGGGATGAAGTCCCGCTCATTTTGGAAACCATCGAGCCCCTCATGAAGCAGCCCAAGGACTTCTACGACATTGTGGCGGCCCGTATCTATGCCGAGCTGCTGGGCATGTACCGCTATCGGGTACAGGATGAATATTTCTTCGTAGGCGCCATCGACGGCGAGATCGCAGGTGTTGTCAACGGCCGCCTGGTCAATAAAAAGATCGGCATGAGTTACCATACCATGACCCTGCGCCGGGGCCTTCGGGTAGGCGCCCAGCTGTTTGCCGCCAAGATGGAATACCACTTCGACTTCATGGATCAGGACGAGGTTTGGATCGTGGCGGAAAGCCCCAACGGCTTCAAACGCTGGATGATTGAATACGAGCTGGAATCCCGGCCCGAGTGCCCCCATGAGCTGGGTGGCGTGCCCACCTACGTACTCACCCGGGCCCTGTGGGAGAAGCATAAGGCAAACAAGAACGTGGGCATCCGTCCCGCATTCGAAGATGTCATCAAGGCAAACGAGGTTCTGCGCAAGCCCGCGAAAATCAGCGTCTAAGCGCTGGAGAAAGGAAGTGGAAACATGCGTCAGGTAGGAATAGTTGGCGTAGGGCATACCAAATTTGGCAAGCATAACGGCACCTTCTTGGAAATGATCAGCGAAGCCGCCCTGCAGGCCATGGACGATGCCGGCGCCAAGACCGGCGAAAATAACGTCATCGATCAGGTGTTCGTAGCCAGCATGGGCGCGGGCATGATCAACCGGATCAGCGGCTCCGCCTCCGCACTGGTAGATACCTTGGACATCCGTCCTGCTATGGCCGAGTGCATTGAGAACGGTCCTGCGTCCGGCGCATCGGGCATCAAGCTGGGCTATATGGCTATCGCCTCCGGCATGTGCGACTGCGTGCTGGTGGTAGGCGGCGAGCAGATGCGGGTGGTAAGCGGCTGGGAAGCCACGGACTTTGTAGCCACCATGCTCCATCCGGAAGCAGAATATAAATACGGCGCCACGCTGCCCTCCTTCGCGGGCATGTTCACCCGGCTTTGCATGGAGAAATATGGCGTTGAAAGCAGAGACTTGGCTATCATCTCCGTAAAGAACCATGAAAACGCAATGCATAATCCCTGCGCTCATATCCATCGCCGGGCTGTGCTGGAGCGGATTACCAACCCGGCCTACATCAACGCCACCAACCCCATCGTGGCGGATCCCCTTCGCCAGTTCGATATGTGTCCGGTGAGCGACGGCGCCGCCGCTGTGCTGCTGGTGGCTAAGGATAAGCAGGAAGAACTGGGCTTTGGCGATAAGAAGTTCATCCGGATCGCCGGTATTTCCAGCGCAACCGATACCCACGTGGTGGCCAACCGCGCGGTACCCACGGACCTGTTGGCCGTGCGCACCGCTGCCCAGAAGGCTTACAAGATGGCGGGTATGGGTCCCGAGGATATCGATGTGGCGGAGCTGCACGACGCCTTCCTGATCCTGGAGATCGTGGAGAGCGAGGAAGTGGGCTTCTTCAAGCGGGGCGAAGGCCATATCGCCGCCCGCAACGGCGAAACCCGTATCGGCGGCAAAATGCCCATCAACCCCTCCGGCGGCTTGAAGGCCAAGGGCCATCCCCTGGGCGCCACGGGCGTATCCCAGGTGGTGGAGCTGGTCCGGCAGCTGCGGGGCGAGGCGGACGGCCGCCAGGTGGAAGGCGCCAAGACGGGCCTGGCCGTCAACTTCGGCGGCTTTGGCAACAACGTGGTCGCCACCATTGTGACGACGGACTAAGGAGGCAAGGATATGGAACAACTCTACGCATATAAATGCAATAAGTGCGGCAAGCTGCACCATCCCCATTACATTGTCTGCCAGAATCCGGCGTGCGAAAGCAGGGAGTTTACCCCCGAAGTGCTGGAGGGCAAGTGCAAGCTCCTTACCTGGACCCGGGTTTACAACCTGCCTGAAGGCTATATGAAGCCCTGGCTGAATTTCGGCATCGTGCAGTTTGAAAACGGCGTGACCGCCATGGGTCAGATCGGCTTTGACGATATCGTAAACGGCATGGAGCTGGTCTCCACCGTGGATGTGGTCAAAGAGGGCGTGGGCCAGGATCAATACGGTTTCGTGTTCGTCAAACCATAAGGCGTGGAAGGGATACCCGCCTGGCAGGCGCCGGGCGGGGATTCTGCAAGGGCGGGGCTGAAAACCGCCCCCGCAGTCCAAAGCGGGCGGCCCGATCCGGCCGCCCCACCATACTGGAGGGATTTGTTTGATAAAACTTGAAGTTCGAAAAAATGCGTATTACGATTCCGTGACCCTGATGCTCATCTCCAAGGACGTTAAGAAGCTGGAAGGCATCGAAGAAGCCCTGGTGGGCATGGGAACGGAATTGAATCGGGAAATCGCGGCCAATCTGGGCCTGGACGCCCCGGGGTTCGAGGCGGTGGGGCCCAATGACTTTTTTGTGGCCGTCCGCTGCGGGGACGAGGCGGCGTTTACCAACGCCATAGAAACCGTGGATACCCTCATCAATAAAAAGGCGGACAGCGAGGCCGCGGCCTACACCCCCCCCACCCTGGAGGGAGCGTTGAAGATGGACCCCAATCTGAACATGGCGGTCATCTCCGTGCCGGGCAAGTTTGCGGCGGGGGTCGCCCAGGAGTGCCTGGATAAGAACATCCACGTGATGCTCTTTAGCGACAACGTGACCGTGGACGAAGAACGGGAACTGAAAACCTTTGCGGCGGAACGTGGTTTGCTGGTCATGGGCCCGGATTGCGGCACGGCCATCATCAACCACGTGCCTTTGGCGTTTGCCAACGTGGTAAAGCCGGGGGGCATCGGCATCGTGGCGGCTTCCGGCACGGGCACCCAGGAGGTATCCTCCCTGGTGGACCAGCTGGGGGGCGGCGTATCCCAGGTGATCGGCACCGGCGGCCGGGACCTGAAGAAAGAGATCGGCGGCATCATGATGACCATGGGCCTGGAGTCCCTCATCGACGACGAGGCCACCAAGGTGATCGTGTTGATCTCCAAGCCCCCGGCCAAGGAGATCGCCACCCAGATCCTTACGCTGGCCACCAAGACGGATAAGCCCGTGGTGGTGTGCTTCATCGGCGGCGACCCGGCGGAGATCCGCTCCTTTGGCCTTCATGCGGCCCTGTCCCTGGAGGATGCGGCCTATAAGGCGGTGGCCCTATTGAAGGGCGAGGAGGTCAAGGACTTCGTGGGCTTCACCATGGGCCAGGCGGAGGCCGAGGCCCTGGCTAAGGAGGAGGCCGGCAAAATGGCCCCCAGCCAGCGGTATGTGCGGGGCTTGTTCACCGGCGGTACCCTTTGCGACGAGGCGATGAAGCTCCTGAAGGAAGGCCTGGGCCATATTTATTCCAACATCCCCTTGGACCCCGCGGATCTCATCGAGGAGGCCCGTACCGCCAAGAGCCGGGAGAACACCTTCCTGGATTTCGGCGACGACGCCTTTACCGTGGGCCGGCCCCATCCCATGATCGACCCCTCCCTGCGGGCTGAGCGGGTGATCACCGAAGGGGACGATCCCGAGACGGCCGTCATCTTTACGGATTGCGTCATCGGCTATGGCTCCCATCCGGACCCGGCTGAAGACCTGTCCGAGGCCATCCGCAAGGCAAAGGCCAACGCCCAGCAGGCGGGACGGCACATTACGGCGGTGGTCTCCGTGTGCGGCACGGAAGGCGATCCCCAGGGGCTCACAGCCACCCGGGAAAAGCTGCGGGCAGCCGGCGCGCTGGTATTCCCCTCCAATGCCCAGGCAACCCGTTTCGTGCAGCTGCTGCTGGGGAATCTTGCGTAGGAGGGAATTATGGCGAAATTGAACGAATTATACCAAAAAGAGCTCCATGTCGTAAACTTTGGCGTGGAAGCCTTCTATCAGGACCTCCTATCCCAGAACAAAAAGGCGGTACATGTCAACTGGAAGCCCGCCGCGGGAGGCGATCCCCGGCTGGCGGCCATGCTCCGCAAGCTCCACAGCGGGGAGCTGGGTGAAAAGATCGCCGCGGCCAACGCCGAGGCCCTCACCCGGATCCTCAACGCCCAGCCTACCCTGATCGGCCTGGGCACCGCAGGGGAGCTGCTGCCCGGCATGACCAAGAAGACCATCCTCCATGCGGGCCCGCCCATTACCTGGGACAGGATGAGCGGCCCGGTGCGGGGCGCCGTCATGGGCGGCCTGATCTACGAGGGATTGGCCAAGGACCTGAAAGAAGCGGAAGAGTTGGCGGCCTCCGGGGAGATCACCTTCGACCCCTGCCACCATCATAACGCGGTAGGCCCCATGGCGGGCGTGGTGACCTATTCCATGCCTGTATGGCGGATGAAGAACAAGGCCTTTGGCAACGAAGCCTATTGTACCTTTAACGAGGGCTTGGGCAAGGTGCTGCGCTTCGGCGCCTGCGACCAGGAGGTCATCGACCGGCTGAACTGGCTGGCTTCCGGCCTGTATCCGGTGCTGCGGGCAGCCATGGAGCAGATCGGGGAGATCGACATCAAGACCATGATCGCCCAGATCCTCCAGATGGGCGACGAGGGCCACAACCGGAATAAGGCGGGCACCTCCCTGCTGTTCCGGGAGCTGACCTTGGGCGTGCTGGAGACGGACTTCTCCAACCAGGAGAAGGAGGCGGCCCTGCGCTTCCTCAACAACAACGACCACACCTTCCTGAACATCTCCATGCCGGCCTGTAAGTGCACCATGGACGCCATCCAGGGGATCCCCTATTCCACGGTGGTGTCCACCATGTGCCGCAACGGCACGGACTTCGGTATCCGGATCGCGGGCCTTGGGGAAAAGCAGTGGTTCACTGCCCCGGCAGAGGCGGTGGACGGCCTTTACTTCCCGGGCTACACCGAAGCGGACGCCAACCCGGACCTGGGAGACAGCTGCATCACAGAGACCACCGGCATCGGCGGCTTCTGCATGGCGGCGGCCCCGGCCATCGTCCAGTTTGTGGGCGGCAAGGTCCAGGACGCCATCAATTACTCCCTGGAGATGTACGAGATCACCACCGGCGAAGGCTCCGCATACCGGATCCCCGCCCTGGACTTCCGGGGCAGCGCCACGGGCATCGACCTGCTGAAGGTGATCGAGACCGGCATCCGGCCCATTATCAATACGGGCATTGCCCACAAGGACTATGGCGTAGGCCAGATCGGCGCCGGCTTGGTACGGCCGCCGGCCGCCTGCTTCACCCAGGCCCTGGAGGCCTGCGCAAAGGCTTGGCTGGAATAGCCGGCCTTTAAACCGATTCCTTTTCTCCCACCCGGCCTAGGAGGCTGGGTGGGGTTTCGGGCGGTTCGCCCCGTTATCATCCTTGCCGCAGGTTCGCCGCGGCTACTAACTACCGTAAGGAGGTTTCGCAAATGAGCAAATGGTCTGATATTAAAATGTACGAACTCTCCATCCCCATTGGCATCAATACGCCCCCCTGGCCCACCTATGAGCCCTTGCAGATGAAATTCTTCAAGCGGCTGGCGCCCAACGGGGCCAACGGCCAGCTGATGACCCACTCCAACCACGTGGGCACCCACTTGGACGGCCCCCTGCATTTTGACACCGCAGGCCGGGATATGGCCTCCCTGGAGCTGACCAAGCTGTGCGCCCCCGGCGTGGTGGTAGACCTTTCCGACCAGGCTATGGACTGGGGCATTTATACCCCGGAAGATATTGAAAAGCGGGTAGAGGTGAAGGAAGGCGATATCCTGATCATCAACACCGGCTACCATAAGTATGGCTGGGATAGCCCCGAGGCGGATGAGCGCCGCTACATGCTCCGCCACCCCGGCCCCTGCCTGGACTTCGTCCGCTGGGTGCGGGAAAAGAAGCTGCGCTGGATCGGCGTGGACTGCGGCTCCGCAGACCACCCCATGAACACCAAGATCCGCGACTGGGAACCCATGGAGGCCGAAAAGTGCGACGCCGTGTTCAAAGAGCGCTATGGTAAGGGCCTCAACGACATCTATCCCTGGCCGGACCATTACCAGGCCATGCATATCGAGCTGTTCTGCAAGCCCTATGAAGCCATCCATGCCGAGTGCTTGGGCGGCCAGATCGACGAGCTCTCCAATAAGCGGGTCGTTATCGGCTGCTTCCCCTGGAAGCTGGTGGAAGGCGAAAGCTGTATCTCCAGAATCGTGGCCTTCGACGGCTTTGAAGACGTGTAATTTTATGGGACGGCGTTTGCCGTCCCTCGCTATTTCTCAATAAATATCACGACTTACCAATTTACGACGAGGTGGCAGGTGCGCAATATGAGATCCAAGCGTTTTTATCAGCATACGATCCCATATCCCTAAGGGACGGCGCACTGCCGCCCCTCGTTATTTTTTTACAAGAATCACGGGCTGTAGTGCCCGGGGGAACGAGAGAGGTAGAGCAGGTGGAAGCATTATCCTACGTCATTATCCTGGCCATTATCGCAGCGTTGCTGCTCATCTATGAAAAGGGATTGCGGCCGATAAAAAAGCCTGCGACGGGTTTGCCCTGGCCTATCTCGCCCTGTATCAGGAGACGGTAGGCGGTACTGTCCCATCGGGAATACGATATATCCAGGCTGGGGAGGAAGACGGGATCCGCTTGTTGCCTATGGAAGAGCAGGACGCGGCGGTGGCCCAGGCGCTGGAACGGGCGGCCGGGCAAAAAGCCCAAGCCCATCTAGGCCGGATGCGGCAGGCATTGGAACGGTGTTTTGACGCTATCGGCAGCAGCGAACGATATCGGAATATGTATTTCCAGCCGTTAAATGAAATTTACGCCTTGGCCCATTATTTTATCTTGGCGGGGCGAGAACCAGAACAAATTGTGAAGCATGCGGAGCTGGCAGACGCGGAAGGGTTTATGCATAAACATCAGCAGGTTTGCCAGCAGTTGGCCCGGCGGCTGAGCCGGAACGGGCTAACAAAGTTTCAGGCGGCGTGCCGGCAGGGATAACCTGCGGCGCCTGACAGGACCCAGGACCGGGCGGGGCGCGGCGGCGCCGCCCCAGCCACAAATCAGGAGGAGGAGGACGTATGAGAGCATTTGAGTATTTTGCGCCTGGGACCGTAGGGGAGGCGGCAAAATTCCTTCGTGAAAACGAGGGGAAGGCCGTGGTCCTCAACGGCGGTACGGATGTGGTGATCCAGCTGCGGGATCGGCTGATCAACCCGGCATACGTGGTGGACATCAAACGCATCCCAGGATTGAACGAACTGCGGTTTTCCAAGGAAGAGGGCCTGCATATCGGTGCATGCGTGAATATGAATCGCCTAGGCGGGGATGAGAACGTACGCACATATTACCCCTTCCTGGCGGAAGCCGCCCTATCGGTGGGCTCCAAGCAGGTGCGCAACCGGGCGACCTGCGCCGGCAACCTGATCAACGCTTCCCCCTTGGCGGACACCTCTACGCCCCTGCTGTGCCTGGACGCGGTGTTGGAAGTGGAAGGCCCGGACGGCAAGCGGGAGATCCCCATCAATGAGTTTTTCGTATTCGTCCGCAAGACCACCTTGCAAAAGGATGAGATCGTCACGGGGATCCGGGTCCCCTATTATGAGGGCGTCCAGGGTATTTTCACCAAGGTATCCCGGCGCAATAAGGTGGACCTATCCACCGTGTGCAGCACGGTGATGAAGCATGAAGGCAAATACCGGGCGGCCTTTGGCTCTGTGGCGCCGACCCCCCGGCGGCTGCCCCAAACGGAAGCCTGCCTGAACGAAGGGCCGTTGGATGAAGCGCGGATCGACCGGGCGGTGGAGCTGGCCCTCAGCGAGGTATCCCCCATCGACGACGTGCGGGCAAGCAAGCAGTACAGGTTGGACGTGGTGGCCATGGCCCTGCGCCGGAGCCTGGAAAGCCTGGGCTAAGGAGGAGGGACGCGAGATGAAATATCATGTTCATTTTTACGTAAATGGCGATGCCTATGATTTGGATGTGCCCGCCAACAAAACCATGCTGGATGTGTTGCGGGATGAACTGTGCCTCACCGGCACCAAGGAGGGCTGCGGCGCCGGGGAGTGCGGCGCGTGCACGGTAATCGTGGACGATGTGCCCCTCAACGCCTGCCTGGTGCTGGCGCCGGAGCTGGACGGGGTGCATATCACCACGGTGGAGGGCCTGTCCGACGGGCCGAAGCTTTCGCCGCTGCAGCAGAGCTTCATCAAGCACGGCGCCCTGCAGTGCGGGTTCTGCACGCCTGGCTTCCTCATGTCCGCCACGGCGCTGCTCAATGAAAACCCCCATCCCACCCGGGAGGAGATTATCGATAGCATCAGCGGGAACCTGTGCCGTTGTACGGGCTATAAGCGGATCGTAGAAGCCATTGAGGAGATCGCAGCCCGCGGCCAGGCGGCCGATACACAGGAATAGAAAGGAGGCGCCCCGTATGAAATATGTAGGCCAAAGCATAGAGCGTGTGGACGCGATCCGCAAGGTAACCGGGCAGGCGCAGTATGTGGGCGACTTCCACATGCCCCGTATGCTGTACGCCCAGGTGAAGCGGAGCCCGTACCCCCATGCGAAGATCATCAGCATCGACGTATCCAAAGCCGAGAAGCTTCCCGGCGTGCGGGCCGTGATCACCGGTGAATGGTATACCAAGCGTTGCGGCCTGTATCTGGAGGATAAAAACTTCCTGGCCAACAAAACGGTAAAATATCAGGGCGAGGCCGTGGCCGCAGTTGCCGCAGAAACCGCTGAAATCGCCCAGGAAGCCTGTGATTTGATCGAGGTGGTATATGAGGAGCTGCCGGCGGTTACCAACGCCATAGAGGGCATGAAGCCCGATGCGCCCCTGATCCATCCCGACCTGCACACCTACAAAGTCGCGCCCATTTTCTTCCCCAAACCCCACACAAATATCTCCCATCACTACAAATTGCGCAAAGGAGATGTTGACAAAGCCTTCAAAGAGTGCGATTATGTAGCAGAGCACACGTATTATATTCCTCACGTACAACACGTCCCCTTGGAACCCCATGTAGCTATTGCGCAATATGAATACGACGGTAAGCTGACCGTTTGGGCCAGCACCCAGTCCCCCTACGCGGTGCGGCAAGCCCTGAGCGTAGCCTTTGAGATCCCCCTCAATAAACTGCGGGTGATCTCCCCCTATGTGGGCGGCGGCTTCGGCTCCAAGGCGGGCACCACCATCGAAGGCATCATCATCCCCCTGGCCATGCGCTGCAAGGGCCGGCCGGTGAAGCTCCAGTACAGCCGGGAGGACGAATTCCAGAATTCCTACGTACGCCAGGGCCTCCATTGCAAGATCAAGACCGGCGTCAAGAAGGACGGCCGCATCCACGCGGTGAAGAACGAATTCGTCTGGGACGGCGGCGCCTATACGGAATACGGCGTCAACATCGTGAAGGCGGGCGGCTTCGCCTCCGCAGGCCCCTACAACATCGACAACGTGTGGACGGATAGCTACTGCGTGTATACCAACCACCCCGTGGGCGGCCCGTACCGGGGCTTCGGCATGTGCGAGATCCACTTCGCCATCGAGCAGAACATCGACATCGTGGCCAAGGAGATCGGCATGGATCCGGTGGAGATGCGCCGGATCAACGGCCTGCGGGTAGGGGATAAGACCTGCATGGGCGAGACCATGGTGGTATCCGGGTACCATGAGTGCCTGGAGGAAGTGGTCAAGGATATCGGCTACGGGGAGAAGAGCGAGAGCCCCAACCCCCGGAAGGTACGGGGCAAGGGCATCGCGGCCGGCTGGAAATCCCCTTCCATGCCCACCAACGCAGGTTCCGCGGCCATCATCCGCATGAACGAGGACGGCACCTTCTTCCTGATGACCAGCGGCCAGGAGATCGGCCAAGGCTCGGATACGGCTTTGACCCAGATCGCCGCCGAGACCCTGGACGTGGATCCCAAGCTGATCACCATCCGCACCGGCGACACGGACCACACCCCCTATGAGTGGCAGACCGTGGCCAGCCGTACCACCTACTGCGCAGGCAACGCGGTGAAGCTGGCCTGCGAGGACCTGAAGAAGAAGATCCTGGAGCTGGCCCAGATCAAGCTGGGGGCCTATAAGCGGGATCTGGAATTCAAGGACGGGTATGTGGTGCACAAGATCTACACCGACCGGAAGGTCCCCCTGGCGGAATTCGCATTGGGCCTGGCGTTCCCGGACGGCTCCGGCGTAGGCGGCCCCGCCATTGGCGTAGGTACCTTCACCCTGGAGAACAACATCAACTACGACAAGGAAACCGGCATCGGCGAACATCCTGTGGCATTCTGGACCATCGGCGTGAACGGCGCGGAGGTAGAGGTGGATCTGGACACCGGCGAGGTGAAGGTGCTTCGGATGGTATCCTGCTTCGACGCAGGTAAGGTCATCAACCCGGAAACCTTCTGCGCCCAGTCCGAAGGCGCCATGGTGCAGGCCATGGGTACGGCCCTGTTCGAGGAGCTGATCCTCAAGAACGGCCATATCCTCAACAAGAACTTTGTAGACTATAAGATCCCCACGGCGGACGATATGCCAGAGTTGACCGTTAAATACATAGAGCATGCGGAGCCCACCGGCCCATACGGGGCACGGGGCGTGGGCGAGCCGCTTATGGTACCCGGCGCGCCGGCTATTGCAAACGCCATTTACGACGCCATCGGCGTGCGATTCAACCGTATGCCAATTACAGCTGAGGAGGTATTGAAGGCTCTAAAAGAAAAGGCGACTGAATAACGCCGTATCCGCGGCCGCAATGGCCCAAGGATTTAAAGCAGTCACCGAAGCACTTAGGGAAGCATACTTACAAATTGGAAGTAGGTGCTACTTTTGAGCAAGGAAAAGATCGATTATGGCTAAGGCATTTATGATGCACCAGGACAATTAGGTTGGGGTAGAACGGTTGTTCTGGGTATCCAGCATGTATTCGCCATGTTTGGCGCAACGGTGCTGGTCCCCATCCTTACAGGCTTGAGTATCTCCGTGACGCTGCTGTGCGCAGGCGTGGGCACATTGCTCTTCCACTTCCTGGCAAAGGGGAAAGTACCTGCATTCCTGGGATCTTCCTTCGCATTCCTTGGCGGATTTGCGGTGGTAGCCCCCATGGTGGACGGTATGCCCAACAAGGAAATGCTGCCCTATGCATGTGGCGGTATCGTAATCGCCGGCCTGCTGTATGTGGTGGTAGCGGGGCTGATTAAGGTATTCGGCATCAAACGGGTCATGTGCTTGTTCCCGCCGGTGGTTACCGGTCCTATCATCATCCTGATCGGCTTGATCCTGGCGCCCAGCGCCATCACCAACTGCCAGGCCAACTGGCTGCTGGCGGTCATCACCATGCTGCTGATCATCGGCTGCAACATCTGGGGCAAGGGCATGATCAAGATCATCCCCATCCTGATCGGTATCGTAGGCGCATATATCATCGCTCTGATCGCCGGCTGGGTAGACTATAGCGGCTTGGCAACCGCAGCCGCCGTGGGCATCCCGCCCTTCACCATTGCGAAATTCAGCGGCAGTGCCATCCTCACCACGGCGCCCATCGCCCTGGCTACCATGATGGAGCACGTGGGCGACATCTCCGCCATCAGCGCCACCTGTGGTAAGAACTTCATCGCCAACCCCGGCCTGCACCGCACCCTGCTGGGCGACGGTTTGGCCACCTCCCTGGCCGGCTTGGTGGGCGGCCCCGCCAACACCACCTACGGCGAGAACACCGGCGTGCTGATGCTCTCTAAGGTATACGATCCCAAGGTCATCCAGATCGCGGCGGGCGTGGCCATCATCCTCAGCTTCAGCCCCGGGTTTGACGCCCTGGTGAACACCATCCCCACCGCCATCATCGGCGGCGCATCCTTCGTGCTCTACGGCATGATCTCCGCCATCGGCGTGCGGAACGTGGTAGAAAATCAGGTTGACCTGACCAAGTCCCGCAACCTGATCATCGCGGCGGTTATCCTGGTATCCGGCTTGGGCTTCAACTCCGTGGGCGGCATCCAGATCGGCATCGTGAATATGTCCGGCCTGGCCACCGCTGCCATCCTGGGCATCCTGCTCAACGCGATCCTGCCCGGCAAGGACTACGAGTTCCACATGGAAGAGCCTGAGGACGCGAAGGCGTAAGTTTCACCTTGCCGGGGCCCCTCCGGCAAGACTCCGTACATGTAACAGGGGATGCGCCGCGCCGGTTTGGAGCGGCGCATCTTATGCAAGCCACCGTGGGCGAAGGGCGCAGGCCAGCGCCCAGGGGAGAGGAGGACAGGCATATGCCTCGTATTTGCATGGCAGGAGCAGCCGCAGCCGCCATGCTGCAACAGCGCCCCATGGAGGGGCGCGTACATAGCGTATTCCGCCGGGTACTCAATGTGGAAATGCCGGCCCTGCCAGGGGCGGTAGATAACCTATACAGCTTGGGCAGGCAGGATGTTCCCCCATCCCCGGCCATGCTGGTGACGGACCTGCGGCGGGCGTTTTTCGGGGTATCTCCCGGGGATGTGATCCGGATCCATCCCGACCGGATCGAGGTGGGGGAATATCGCATCGCCATCCCGGAGGTTCTGCCCCAGTGGCAGCAACGCTCCCATGTATGCGGCGCCCTGGCGGATGGGGAAACCCTGGAAGGGTATTTTTCCAACATTGCCGTCGTACTGCTGCAGCGGGTGCCCTGGCCCCAGCCAAGCTCCCTGCTGCTGCTGGCAGGGCGGCAGGCCCGGCGGGACGATCCTTTTGGGAAAGCCTTCCAAGCCGGGGTAGAGGCCCTGGAAGCATGGGGCCGCGAGGCCCTGAAGGATCCTGCGCCGGCGCCCCCCTCGGGGGAGACCGCCCGGCTGCTGGGCCTGGGCGCCGGGCTGACCCCCTCGGGGGATGATTATCTGTCCGGCGTATTGACCGGCCTGGGCCAATTCCCTGGCGCGGCGGCTTTGCTGGAAAGCGTGAGAAGGGCCGTGCAGGCCAATTTGAGCCGAACCAACCGGCTGAGCCAGCACTTTTTGTCCTATGCCATGGCGGGCTATTGGGGCCGCCTGGAGGATCAGCTGGTGGACGCCCTGTGCGGGGGGGACCGGCCCGGCTATCTGGCGGCGGCGGAAGCCCTATCCGCCTATGGCTCCTCCTCCGGCATGGATGAAATGCTGGGCCTGCGCACCGGCCTGCGGCTGGGGCTATTGGCCGCCGGTGTAAATGGAACCGAAAAAGCATTAGTATAACTTATGGATGCGCGGAGAACCATTCAGGAACCTGTTGACAGGCCCGCGGCTTCATGGTATGCTTAACACAATAAAATGTATGGTCGGATGATTGGCTCGGGAGAGACCGGAAGGCCGGCGCCGAAGGGGCAAGCAGAAACTCTCAGGCAAAAGGATCGAGCCAGGACGACACTCCGAAAAAGTATGGCGGGAGGCTTTCCCCGCCGTACGCCGAAGGTGCAACCGCCCCGTCTCGCCCCGTAGGCGGCAGGGGGTGTGGAATCTCTCAGGTGCAAAAACGGAGGCGCAGATTTCCAAAGGGGAAGTTTGCGCCTTTTCTCATACCGTAAAACGGCACATCCAAATCCTTACACCACCAAGAATCTATCGGGAGGAGCGAAAAAGACAATGCAGGAATGCAAGCGCACACAACTTTACGATGTCCATGTGGCGGCAGGGGCAAGCATGGTGGACTTTGGCGGCTGGGAAATGCCCATCCAATACCCTACCGGCATTGTGGCGGAGCATCTGTATACCCGGCACGTATGCAGCCTGTTCGACGTATCCCACATGGGCCGGCTGCTGATCCAGGGGCCGGAGCGGGTGGCCTTCTTACAGCATGTGCTCACCAGCAACGTGATGGCCCTGGACCTGAACAAGGCCCAGTATTGCATCATCCCCAACGAAAACGGCGGGGCTGTGGACGACGCTTACCTTTATAAATTCGAGGAGGATTGGTTCCTGCTGGTGGTGAACGCCGCCAACAAGGACAAGGACCTGGCCCATCTGGGGGCGCTGGTCAAGGATTTCGACTGCACCATCACGGACATCTCTGCGGACTATGCGTCCATCGCCATCCAGGGGCCCAAGAGCAAGGAGCTGTTGCTACAGATGTCCGGCGGCCAGGCCATTACCGAGCCCATGAAGAACGCCCTGAACACCCTGGAGCTGGAGGGGAAAACCGTGCGGGTGGCCAAGACCGGCTATACCGGCGAGCCGCTGGGCTATGAATTGTTCATCGACAGCGCCAACGCCGTATGGCTGTGGGACCGGCTGCTGGAGCTGGGGGCCAAGCCCGCGGGCCTGGGCGCCCGGGATACCCTACGGCTGGAGGCGGGGCTGCCCCTTTACGGCCATGAGATGGGCCAGGCCCCCGATGGCAGCGAGATCCCCATCTTCGCCGTGCCTTTGGCCAAGTTCGCCGTGAGCTTTTCGCCGCAAAAGGGCGACTACGTGGGCCGGGCGGCCCTGGAAAAGCAGGCGGAGGCCAACAAGGCCATTTTGAACCGGGATTTCCGGGACCTGTCCGTGCTGCCCAAGCGCATCCAGCCCATCACCCTGCTGGATCGGGGCGTGATGCGGGCCGGCATGGAGGTTTACAGAGGGGACATGTGCATCGGCTGGGTCACCAGCGGCACCATGGTGCCCTATTACCAGGCGGAGGGCGAGGGCTTGGCCACGGTGATCCTGGAGGAGACCGCCAAGCGTTCCATCGGCCTGGCCTACATTGCCAGCGACGTGCTCACGGACGATATGGTAGAAATCGACGTGCGGGGCAAGCGGCTCAAGGCCGTGGTGCCGGCCTGCCATATGCGGGCGGATGCGCCGCCCTTTGCCCGGCCCATCCTGTACCGGCCGGAGGCGGCCCCCGCCCAGGCGGACGCCGCGCCCCGGTATGAAAAGGCCGTCAATCTGATCCGGGAGGCCACGGAAAACCACGACTGGCGGCAGAACCGGTGCATCAACCTGATCCCCTCGGAAAATAGCGCCAGCCGGGCCGTACAGCTGCTATGCGCCTCGGACCCTGCCTTCCGCTATGCGGAGCATAAAAAGGTAAAATCCTTCTACGACGCGGACATCTTCTATTACCAGGGCACCAAGTTCATCGACCGGGTGGAGCAGCTGCTGGTGGAGCAGATGAAGGAATACTTCGGCTGCACCGAGGTGGAGACCCGGGTCATCAGCGGCCAGATGTCCAATATGGCCACCTTCTCCGCCCTGATGGATTGGAAAAACCGCCTGGACCGCAAGCATGACCCCAAGCGCCTGGGCTATGTGATGAACAACCACATCATCAAGGGCGGCCACCTTTCCGCCCAACCCATGGGCGCCCTGCGGGACTATATCGCCATCGACCCGGTGACCGAACGCCATGCCATCGTGAATTTCCCGGTGTGCAAGGATAACATCTACAAGATCGACGTGGAGGAGACCAAAAAGCTCATCGACCAGTATAAGCCCGAGCTGATCATCTTCGGCAAGAGCATGGTGCTGCACCGGGAGCCGGTGGCCGCCATCCGCCAGTTTGTGGACCAGCAGGGAATCCCCACCACCATCATGTACGATATGGCCCATGTGCTGGGCCTGGTGGGCCCCTACTTCCAGCAGCCCTTCCAGGAGGGCGCGGAGATCGTCACCGGGTCCACCCATAAGACTTTCTTTGGGCCCCAGCGTGGCGTCATTGCGGTGAACTACCAGAAGGAGGATCTGAAATACGGCCTCTGGGAGACCATTGAGCGCCGGGCCTTCCCGGGCAGCGTATCCAACCATCACCTGGGCACCCAGCTGGGCCTGCTGATGGCTGCCTATGAGATGAACCAGTTCAAGGACGAATACCAGAAGCACATCGTGAACAACGCCAAGAGCTTCGCCAAGAGCCTCAAGGCCCATGGCCTGGAGGTGGCGGGGGATCCGGCCAACGACTACACCGAGACCCACCAGGTGATCGTGTCCGTGGGCTACGGGGAAGGCCCCGAGGTGGCGGAACGGCTGGAGCAGAACAACATCATCGTCAACTACCAGGCCACCCCCGAGGAGGAGGGCTTCACGGCCTCCGGCGCCTTGCGCATGGGTGTGAGCGAAATGACCCGCTTCGGCTTTGGCCCGGCGGAATTCGACCGGCTGGCCGGCATCATGGCGGACTGCATCCTACGGTGCAAGGATGTGACCCCAGAGGTGGAGGCCTTCCGCAGCCAGTATACCCAGATGCACTACTGCTTCGACCAGCAGCAGATGCTGGAGGCCCTGGAGGGCTTTTCGGAAAAGATTGGCCTGTAACCCTTTTACCGTACCCGCCCTAGGGCCGGCGCCGGCCCTGGGATAAAACCTGTGAATAAAAATTTGGAGGTATTGATCATGAAGTATCCCGTTGAGTTGCAGTATTCCAAGTCCCACGAGTGGGTGAAGGAGGAGGACGGCGTGATGGTGATCGGCATCACGGATTTCGCCCAGGACGCCCTGGGGGACGTGGTGTTCATCAACCTGCCCCAGGAGGGGGACGAGGTGGCCGCCGGGGAATCCTTTGGCGATGTGGAGTCCGTAAAGGCGGTCTCCGAGATCCTCAGCCCGGTGAGCGGGGTGATCTGCGCGGTGAACGAGGACCTGGCGGATAGCCCGGAATCCCTCAATTCCGACCCCTACGGCGCCTGGATCATCAAGGTGGAAAACGTATCCGAGACCGAGGAACTGCTGGATGCGGCCGCCTACGAGGCCTTCTGCGCCACGGAGGGCTAATATGGGCAGCTACATCCCCTCCACCAAGGCCCAGCAGCAGGAAATGCTATCCCAGCTTGGGCTACAGGATTTCAAGGGGCTGTATCAGGACGTACCCGCCAGCATGTATCTGGAGCAGGGGCTCAATATCCCTGCCGGCATGAGCGAGCTGGAGGTGCGCCGGGCGGTCTCCGCCATGGCAGGGGAAAACCGGGTGTTTTCCACCGTGCTGCGGGGCGCCGGCGCCTACGACCATTATATCCCCAGCATTGTCAAGTACATCCCCGCCAAGGAGGAATTCCTCACCGCCTATACCCCTTACCAGGCGGAAATGAGCCAGGGGATCCTGCAATCCATCTTTGAATACCAGACCATGATCTGCGAGCTGACCGGCATGGACGTGTCCAACGCCTCGGTATACGACGGGGCCACGGCAGCCGCCGAGGCGGCGGCCATGTGCCGGGACCGGAAGCGCACCGTGACGCTGGTGTCCGCCGCAGCCCATCCGGATACCATCAACACCATCCGTACCTATTGCTACGGGGCGGGGTGTGAGATGCGGCTGGTCCCCCTGCGGGAGGGCAAGACCGACCTGGCAGCCCTCAAGGACATGCTGGCAGCCGATGTGGCCAGCTTCTATGTGCAGCAGCCCAACTTCTACGGCCTCTTTGAGGACGCCCAGGCCCTGGGCCAGGCGGTGCACGAGGCCGGGGCCATGTACGTGATGGGCTGCAACCCCATCGCCCTGGCCATCGCCAAGACCCCGGCGGCCTGTGGGGCGGACGTGGCCGTGGGGGAAGGCCAGCCCTTGGGTATGCCCCTTTCCTATGGCGGCCCCTACTTGGGGTATATGGCCACCACCAAGAAGCACATGCGCAAACTCCCCGGCCGCATCGTTGGGGAGACGGTGGACAACCGGGGGGAGCGGGCCTTTGTATTGACCCTCCAGGCCCGGGAACAGCACATCCGCCGGGAAAAGGCCAGCAGCAACATCTGCTCCAACCAGGCCCTGTGCGCCCTGACCGCCGGGGCGTATATGGCCGCCATGGGTCCAGAAGGCATGGCGGAGGCCGCCCGGCAGAGCATGGCCAAGGCTCATTATCTGGCGGCGGAACTGTGCAAGCTCCCCGGGGTATCCCTGCGGTATCCGGGCGCGTTCTTCCATGAATTCCTGCTGGATATGCCCCAGGCGGACGCCTTGCTTGCCGCCCTGGAGGAAGCGGATATCCTGGGCGGCCTGCCGGTGGACGGGGGCGTGCTGTGGTGCGCCACGGAAACCGTGGAAAAGGCCAAGCTGGATCAAACCGTGGCCATTGCAAAGGAGGTGTGCGGGCAATGAAGCTGATCTTTGAAAAGAGCGTGCCGGGCCGCAAATGCAGCCTGCTGCCCCCCTGCGACGTGGCCCCCGTCGCCCTGCCGGAGGGCATGGAGCGGGAAACCCCGCCCCGGCTGCCGGAGCTGAGCGAGACCGACATTTCCAGGCACTATACGGAGCTGAACCAGCGGGTACACGGGGTCAATTGCGGCTTCTATCCCCTGGGCTCCTGCACCATGAAATACAACCCCCGCATCGACGAGGAAATGGCCGCCCTGCCCGGGTTTACCCAGATCCATCCCCTGGCCCCCGCCCATACCACAAAGGGCTGCCGGGCGGTGCTGGATACGGCCAAGCAATACCTGTGCGAGATCACCGGCATGGACGATATGACCTTCCAGCCCGCCGCCGGCGCCCACGGGGAATTTACCGGCGTAATGCTGATCAAGGCCTATCACGACGCCCGGGGAGACGGGAAGCGCACCAAGATCATTGTGCCGGATTCCGCCCACGGCACCAACCCGGCCACCGCCAACATGTGCGGGTACACGGTGGTGAACATCCCCTCCGCCCCCAACGGCTGCGTGGACCTGGAGGCCCTCAAAGGGGTGCTGGGGGAGGATACCGCGGGCCTGATGCTCACCAACCCCAATACCGTGGGCATCTTCGATGAGAACATCCTGGAGATCACCAAGCTGGTCCATGGGGCCGGCGGCCTGTGCTACTATGACGGGGCCAACCTGAACGCCGTCATGGGGGTGGTGCGGCCCGGTGACATGGGCTTTGACTGCATCCACATGAACCTGCACAAAACCTTCGCCACCCCCCACGGCGGCGGCGGCCCGGGCGCGGGGGCGGTGGGCTGCAAGGCCCATTTGCAGGCGTACCTGCCCAAGTCCGCCGCTATGGACGGGGAAGCGGATCTGCAGGTGCGCAGCTTTGCCGGCAACTTCCTGGTGGTGGTAAAGGCCCTCACCTACATCATGACCCTGGGCCGGGAGGGCATCCCCGAGGCGGCGAAAAACGCGGTGCTCAACGCCAATTACCTGATGGCGGGCATCAAGGGCACCTTTGACGTGGCCTTCGACCGGATCTGTATGCATGAGTTTGTGCTGGATCTGAGCGAATATAAAAAGCAGACGGGGGTTTCCGCCCTGGATGTGGCCAAGTCCCTCATCGATTATGGAATGCATCCTCCCACCATGTACTTCCCCCTGATCGTCCACGAGGCCCTGATGCTGGAGCCCACCGAGACCGAGAGCAAGGAGACCCTGGACTGGGCGGCGGGGATATTCCGCCAGCTGTACCAGCTGGGGAAGGAAAACCCGGAATACATGCATGAAGCCCCCCACGCCGCCCAGATCGGCCGGCCGGACGAGGTGAAGGCGTCCCGGGAGCCGGTGCTGCGCTACGGGTTCTGAGCCCGGGTAAATTCCATCCAACCTTACGCCATGGCATCCGGGGCCGGGCCGGCGGCCTGCCCCGGAATTTCATTTACATAAGGAGAACGGCAATATGTACGATATTTGTATCATCGGCGGCGGCCCCGCAGGCTATGTTGGGGCCATCCGGGCAGCCCAGCTGGGCTTTACGGTGGCCCTGTGCGAGGAGCGGGACCTGGGCGGCACCTGCCTGAACCGGGGCTGCGTGCCCACCAAGGCCCTGATGCACGCTTCGGACGCCTACCGGAGCCTGTCGGCCATGGCCAGCATGGGGGTATGCCCGGGCCAGGCGTCCTTCGATTATGCCAAGATCCACGCCTATAAGCAGGCCACCGTGGATGCGCTCAGGACGGGGATCCAGCAGCTGCTCCAGGCCAACAAGGTGCAGGTGATCCCGGCCCGGGCCCAGGTATTGGCCCCGGGCAAGGTACAGGCCGGGGAGGAGACCCTGGAAGCCAAGCACATCATCGTGGCCACGGGCTCCTATCCCAGCATCCCTCCCATCCCGGGGGCCCGGGAGGATGGGGACGTGTGCACCAGCGACGCCCTGCTGGAGGAGCCGGCCCGGTTTTACCAGCGGCTGACCATCATCGGCGGCGGGGTGATCGGGGTGGAGATGGCCAGCGTTTATGCAGGGCTGGGCTGCCAGGTCACCGTCATCGAGGCCCTGGACCGGCTCTTGCCCATGATGGACCGGGAGATCAGCCAGAACCTTTCCATGATCCTGAAAAAGCGGGGCGTCCAGGTCCACACCGGGGCCACGGTCACGGGCATCGTCCGGGGGGAAGGGGGCCTATGCTGCAGCTTTACCACCAAAAAGGGCCAGGAAACGGCCCTTGGCGACGGGGTGCTGATCAGCGTGGGCCGCAGGCCCAATACCAACGGCCTGTTTGCCGAAGGCTGCGCCCCTGCCATGGAGCGGGGCTTTATCCAGGTGGACGCCGGGTATCAGAGCAGCATCCCGGGCATCTACGGGGTGGGAGACTGCAACGGCAAGCTGCAGCTGGCCCATGCCGCTGAGGCCCAGGCCCTGGCCTGCGTGGAGGGGATCGCCGGCAAAGCGCCGGCCATCAACCCCAATGTGGTGCCCTCCTGCGTGTATACGGACCCGGAGATCGCCTGCGTGGGCATCACCGCCGACGAGGCCAAGGCCCAGGGCATCCCGGCCAGCACGGGGAAATACGTGATGAGCGGCAACGCCAAGACCCGGATGGAGCAGGCGGAGCGCAGCTTTATCAAGCTGGTGTTCCATGGGGAGAGCCATGTGCTCTTAGGCGCCCAGCTCATGTGCCCACGGGCCACGGATATGATCGGGGAACTCACCTGCGGGGTGGTGAACGGCCTGACGGCGGAACAGCTGCTGGCCAGCCTGCGGCCCCATCCCACCTTTATGGAAGGGGTCACCGAGGCGGTGGAGGCGGCCTTTGGCCATGCCATCCATGTAATGCCCGCCCGCAAGTAACCCGGGGCCGCTCATCCGCGCCCCCGCGGCAAGGCGGAAACGGGGGGATCGCCGCGCCCCAGCGCTGGAGATAATCGGTATGCCGGGAGTCTAATGAACAGGCTCCCGGCATATTATATGGTAAAAGACGGCATCCCCTGCGCCATACGCCTGGGCAAAGGGAAAAGAAAAGCGGCCGAAAATCCCCAAGCCTCCGGCATGATTCTTTGGCCTTCAACAAAAATAGCGGTTGGTTGACATTTTTTAGCGCACATGGTATTGTATAATTGTAAGTTATGGATAAGGATGGACGTCTATGCTCAAACAGCTCACGGTCACCTCTGCCGCTGAATATGATCGTATCCTGTATGGGCAAATGACGCCCAAAATGGCGGTTTCCTACCTGTTGGAAAACCGGCTCCCCGTCCGTACCTTCAGCGGTGTACTCCGGCAGATGTATCCAGGCAAAGACCTGCAAATGCGTCTGGTGGATTTTTTTGTTTCGACGATGCCGGAGGCAAACCCCCAGTCCATCGTCAAGAAGATCAAGAACTGGCTTTCGGATAAAAATCAGCCCGCCAACCGGCAGGACCTGTTTCGCATTGCCTTTGCCATGGGGTTCAGCGAAGGCCAGCTGGACTATCTGCTGAGCATGTGTACCGACTATGGCATCCAGTACCGGGACGGCCACGATGTGGTGTTCGCCTGGTTTTTGCGCAATGGCTACGGCTACCAGGAGGCGGACCGGTTTTTCCAGCAGCTGCCTCCGGCCCCCGGGCTCAACAGCTGGAGCCAGGCCCAGCAATCCCACCTGACCCGGGAGATCCAAAACGAATTCCTCCTGGTCCAAACCCCCGAGGACTTGCGGCGCTGCTACCTGAAAAACCTGCATTGTTTCGGCTCCCTGCACCTTCGGGCCTACTATTATTTCGACAAATTCCTCTCCCTGCTCATCCATCCGGTGCCGGCCTGGCTGGATATCCCGGAGCCCTATTACTCCCTGGAGACGGTGATGCGCACCTATTTATCCATGCACATGCCCTCGGGGAAAAACCGGGAAAACTATTCCCTGGTTCAGCGGCTGATCAAGCAAAATTGGCCCAACGCCACCTCCCTGAAAAACATCCGCAGCCACAAGGAGGACGTGCCCCGCAAGCTGCTCCTGCTTTTGTATGTGATCACGGAGGATACCACCGTGGTTTCGGGGAGGCAGCTGGAAACCACGGATGCAGAGCTTACCATGCAGGAGCGGATCGAGGAGCATTGGTGGACCATAAACGCCATGCTGGCGGATTGCGGCATGGCCCTGCTGGACCCCCGGAACATCAACGACTGGCTGATCCTCTACGCCATCGGCGCGGCGGGGGAGGAGGAATCCATGAGCGAACGGCTGGAGCAGGTGATCGCCCTGATGTACCAGGACCTATAAGCCCATAGGCGCGGGCAAAAAGCCGCCCGGGGATGCTTCCCCGGGCGGCTTCAGGCTGTCGAAAAAGTGGCTTGCGCCACTTTTTCGA
>OLGD01002101.1_pt1 | contig 24473 bp, 25 predicted proteins | sample 1605311 | NCBI WGS metagenome assembly OLGD01 (sample SAMEA3888917, study PRJEB22519) | human gut metagenome | biome: human gut; feature: human-associated habitat; material: faeces | place: Denmark | collected 2010
CGGCACATGTCCGCCTTGTAAACGTATTTGATTTGCGATTTTCACTTTTTTGACACCGCTATGCGGTTTTCTTTTTTCGGAATATTTACAGAATATGTTCCCAAACCCAGCCGGAGAGCAGGGGCTGCGGAAAAAACATAACGAAAGAAACACCGAAAAAAAGGAAAAACAGTTCGCTGTACGCTTCGTTTTTTTCCGTACATATTCCCGGCGCCTGAACATGCCGCAGACTGAAATACCACAGGATAAATCCGAACGCCGCGCCTGCTGTGTTGACAATCAGATCGTCCATATCGGTTGTCCGAAATGTCAGAAGCTGCCAGAGTTCAATCCAGAGCGAAAGGCCAAATCCGAAAAGAATCGTGCGCTTTGCGCGGCGAAAACAGGACCACAGCGCGGGGAGCAGAAATCCGGCCGGCCAAAACAGAAGAAAATTGAGCAGATATTGCAGCGGAGCTTCCGAAAAGGAGGCAAACGGAATGAAGTTTATGTTCAGATCCGGATGCAGCGTATTGAAGGCGGGCATACCGGTCACGGAAAAAACAGCGATCAGGTAGGCGGCAAAAACAAAAGCACAGACGCGGTGTTTGCCGGACTGTCCTTTTGAGGCTGAGAATTGCCAGAGCAGCAAAAAGGGGAGAAATGCAATGATACCGCATACGGTTTCGATGAGGATGGAAAAAATTTGAAATGACATGGAAAATTCCTTTCAAAAGTGACTTTAAAAAGCAGGTCGCTTCTTTATAAGATTATAGAGGAGAAAAAATTAAGAAGCAAGGTGCTGAAAACTTAAGAAAGGTTTAACATGGGGACGCCCCCTGTTTATTTCCCGACGCAAAAGCGGCTGAAAATTTCGGTTACGACCGCTTCGCTCACCCCGCGGCCGTCAATTTCACCGAGCAGTGCGGCGGCACGCTCAAGGTCGCTGGCCGCAAGGTCGGTTCCGTATCCGCTTTTGCAGGTTTTGATCGCATCCCGGATTCGCTCGGCGGCGCCGGTGAGCGCGGCAAACTGGCGCGCGCCGGTGACGATTGCGCCGTCGTCCGCGTCGATGCTGCCGCTTAGAAACAGTTCTTCAACCGCCTGCCTGAGCGCGTCCAATCCCATTCCTGTTTTTGCGCTGATGCGCAGCACATGGGCAAAACCGGCGGTCGCTTCTTTTGGAAAATTTGTTTTTCCGAGATCGGATTTGTTCAAGAGGGCGATTTTGGGAGCTGTGCATTTTTGTATCCGGGCGAGCAGTTCTCGGTCCTCTTCATCAAGTGGTTTGGAATCGTCAAAGACACAGAGAATCAGCCCGGCGCTCTCCAGCCGAGCACGCGCGCGGGAAATTCCGATTTGTTCGACCGGATCGTCGGTTTTGTGGATGCCGGCCGTGTCGCAGAGACGGAGCAGTACGCGGCCGACCGGGATTTCTCTTTCGAGCAGGTCGCGCGTCGTACCGGCAACCTCGGTCACAATCGCGGCGTCATCGCCCGCCAGCGCATTGTAAAGCGAGCTTTTTCCCCGGTTGGGCGCGCCGCAGATGACGGCGCTGATGCCCTCGAAAATCGCCTGTCCAGCGCGGTAGGTGCGCAGCAGCGCTCCAAGACTTTCTTCGGTTTGCTCGGCGCGGCGGATAAATTCGCTGTCGGTCAGTTCGGACAGATCTTCTTCCGGGTAGTCGATTTTCGCGTATACGTCGGCGATCAGCGCGGTCAGCGTTCGCATGGCCGCTTCGATTTTGTCGGCCAGCGCGCCCTCGCGCTGTTTTCCGGCGATGCGCAGCTGCGCGTCGCTTTTCGCATCCAAAACGGCGCCGATTGCTTCCGCGCGCGTCAGGGAAAGTTTCCCGTTTACAAAAGCGCGGCGGGTAAATTCGCCGGGGGCGGCGGCGACGGCGCCGGCAAGAAAGACCGCTTCGAGGACGCGCTGCGTCACCAGCATTCCGCCGTGACAGGTGATTTCCGCCATATTCTCGCCTGTGTAGGAGGCGGGCGCGTGAAAAATGGTCAGCATGCCGTCGTCGATGACTTCGCCGCCCGCCAGAATATTCCCGCGGTAAAGCCGCCGGGCTTCAAGCGATGCCGTCGGTTTGCCGCATTTCGGAGAAAAGCAGCGGCCGGCAACGGCCACTGCTTCTTCACCCGATATTCTGATCAGTGCCACACCGCCTTTGCCGCGCGGTGTGGATACGGCGGCAATGGTCGACGTGTAGTCGTTTGCCATAGTTCCTCCGTTATTCGTTTTCAGATACTGGTTCGTTTTGCTCGGAAATTTCGGGAGCCGCGGCGTCATGGTTTCGTCTTGGCGCGCCCGAACGTCCGCGGCGCTGTCCATCGCCCCGTCTTCTGTCCGTGCGGGGCGGCAGCTTGCCCATGCCTTTGTCGGTCGGGAACAGTACGACTTTGCGGTTGTTGTCCGAACCGATCGAACTGGTGGATACGCCCTCGATCTCCTGAACTTCGGCGTGAATGATCCGACGTTCATAAGGATTCATCGGTTCCAGTACAACGCTCCGGCCGTATTTTTGTACTTTTGCGGCCATCCGGCGTGCCAGCGCGCGAAGGGTTTCTTCTCTTTTTGCCCGATAGTTTTCCACGTCAACCGAGATGCGCTCGTGATCGCCTTTGCCCTCGGCGCGGTTTGCGGCGAGGTTGGCGAGATATTGGAGCGCATCCAGCGTTTCGCCGTGATGACCGATGAGCATGCCGGCGTCTTCACCGGTAATGCTGATGCATACGCCGTCCTCCTCATCGGGAACAAGGGCGGCTTCAACCTGGATTTCCAAATTTTGAATCAGCTTTTCGATAAAACGCATAGCAGCTCCGGTTTCGGCTTCGGTCACCGGTGTTTTCGGCCGTTTGGGCTTTGCTTCGGATTTCTTTTCATGTGCCGGTGCGGCAGAACCCTTCGCTTTATCCGCTTCCGGCTGTTCTGATTTCTGCGGCTGCTCGGCTTTTGCATTCTTTTGAGCAGGGCGTTCCTGCGGCTTTTTGTCAAAACTTTCCGCGGCCTTTTTATCGGCGGCTTTCGTTTCGATCTGCTTCGGGGCGGGAGCGGCTTCTGTTTGTCCGTCGTCAATATAAGCCGCGACTTTTGCAGGGGATGCGCCGATGCCGAACAGGCCGCCTTTTTTTCCTACGCTGAGTACTTTGTAATCTATGCCGTCAAGGTCAGTCACGCCAAGCTTTTGTTTCAGCGCTTCTATCGCTTCGTTGACGTTCTTTCCTGTTGCTGCGATTTCGGTAATCATATCCTTATATCAAGCTGTGGCTTGCCTTTCTCAATCATTCTTTTTTTTCTTTTTGCCGCTCTCGTCTTTCAGCGGAACTTTTTCGCCGTTCAATAGAGGCTGCGCTGCGCCTTTGGATTCTTTGTTTTCCACTTCGGGCAGCGTCTCATAGTCCTCGTCGTCAATATGATGCAGTGAGCGCACGCGGGGCAGATCGGCTTTTTTTGTGTTGTAGCCCTTTGCTTTCATTTCCTTTTCCGCTTTTTTAATGTCTTCCTCGGTGTATCGCGGAACCGGCATAGTTTTGGCCAGGATCACGGTCTGCGCAAACGAAAATACGTTTTGATAAATCCAGTACAGACCGATTGCGCCCTGAAGAATAAAGCAGAAATAAAGCGACATGAGGGGCATGGCAAAATCCATGATCTTCATGGAGATGTTGTTCTGCGTGGCTTCAGCCGCGGGGGATTGATAGGTGAATTTGCGCGTCAGCTTCATTGTGACGAACTGTAAAACAAAGCAGACGATTGGGATAATCATGTGCACGGACGGGAACGTATTCCACGGTACCACGGTCAAATCCATGCCGAACAGGCTGAAGTTCGGAATATTGGCGATTCCGGGAACCTGTTCGAGCAGGGAAGCATAGGCAGTCGGATCGCTTGCCGCGAGTCTATTGATTGCGCTGATTGCGCCGATCTGTTCGCCCTGCATGGTGATCTCCGGCAGCGCTGCCTTGATCGCCTCAAGTCCCTCCGCGCCGATTCCGCAGATATAGGTCAGCGGATTGCGAATAATTTGATAGAGCGCGACAATGACGATCATTTGGATGATGAGCGGCAGACAGCCGCCCAGCGGGCTGACGTTTTCTTTCTGCTGCAGTTCCATGATCTCCTGCTGCATTTTTTGCTGGGTTGCCTTGTCGGTTCGTCCGGCGTATTTTTTGCGGATGACTTCTTCTTTCGGGCGAAGCGCGGCCATTTTAATCTGATTTTTCTGCTGTTTTATGCCCATCGGCAGAAAAACAAGCTTGATGACCAGCGCAAAGAGCAGCAGCGTCAGCGCATAACTGCCGGTGAAACTGTCAAAAAAACGGATCACATACGCAAACGGTATGTTGATGATGTCAAAAAGTGAATTCATGGGTTATCCGGTTCCCTTGGGAACGTCCTTTCTTCAGCTTTCATCGCTGTGTTGTTTTGCGCGGCGGAACCCTTTTTCGGGTACCGGATCATAACCGCCCCTGCCAAACGGGTTGCACCGAAGCAGGCGGCCGGCGGTCAGGATCAAACCGCAGAAAAAGCCACGTTTTGTAAACGCCTCGACGGCGTAGGCTGAACAGGTCGGTGTGAACCTGCAACAACTCGGTTTCAGCGGTGAAATATAGCGGCGATACAACTGTATCAGCCAGATAAAAAGATGCTTCATAACAGATTGAGTTTACGGAGCGCGTATCGAAGATCGCGCTCGATGTCCTGCGTTTTTTTGCCGTGAATTGCTTCGCGCGCGGCAATGACGATCAGATGGCCGGATTTTACGCCGATTGTGACATCGATATGCCGGTAGGCATGCCGGATGATACGCTTGGCGCGGCTGCGCGCAACAGCGCCGCCGATTTTTTTCCCGACGGTCAGTCCGATGCGGTTGATATACTTTTTCTCAGGATTCGCCCGCATCAGGGCGTGTTTTTTAAAATCAGGCAGGACATAAATCGCGACGGTCGGTGTGACCGCCTTTTTGCCTTTCTTATATGCCTTTGAATACAGGTGATTTTCGCAGATGGCGCGGTATTTCACGGGTATACCTCTTCCGTTCTTTGGAACACGCGGAGCGTATCCGAAAATAAGCCGAAACCAAAAACCCCGATAACCGCACAAAGAGTTATCGGAGATTTGAGACTCCCGTGGGAGTGAGTGATTCGGTTCAACAACATCAATAGGTGAGTCTTGCTCTGCCTTTGGCGCGGCGTCTCTTCAAAACCTTTCTGCCGTCGGCAGTCTTCATTCTTTTCATAAAGCCGTGCTCTTTTTTTCTCTGGCGCTTTTTAGGCTGATATGTTCTAAGCATTTCTGGTTGCACCTCCTTGTATGGATTCGGAAGCGTATACTTCGCGTGTATTCATAAAAAGACAATTTATATTATATAAAACCGGGATAAGCTTGTCAAGTCTTTTTTGAAATAAATTGGTATACGGATAAAAATATAGAGAAACGATGATTTTGAAAGCGGGCAAGCACGGCGCACCGGTGAGAATGCGCCGCCAAAGGAAGCTCCGATATACGCCCAAAACGGGGCTTCGATGCACACTCTAAAAAGTATCAGAACGCTTCCGTGCGGCAGCGGGATTCCTCCGGACTGCGTCGGACTACTCCTCATATTTATACCCGTGCTGCGCACAGTGTCTCCTCATGCCTGTTCTCAAACCCATACACGCCGCGTTTCACGGCGTGTATGAGTTTAAAATTTGAAAATTTTGCCGTTATCCCAGCATGCCGGAGAGGATAGAGGAAGCCGCTGCAAGCGCTTCTTCCACTTTTCGGATTTCTACGCCGCCGGCCATAGCGCTGTCGGGGCGTCCGCCGCCGCGACCGCCGGTAATCGCCGCGACCGCACCGACCAGCTTGCCCGCATTCACGCCCATGGCTACCGCTTCTTTGCCTGCGCAGGCGGCAAAATTCAACTTGCCGTTTTCCACTGCGGCAATGACCGCCACGGCTTTGGGGTTGCTTTCCTTGATTTTATCGCAGACGGCGCGCGCGCTCTGTGCGTTGCCCTCGATTTTGGCTGCGGTCAGTTCCACGCCGCGAACGATGACGGCGTTTTCGGAAAGGCCGGACAACGCGCTTTCGGATAGCTTTTGATTTGCGGCTTCCAGTTCCTTTTTCAATTGCTTCAGTTCGTTTTGAAGCGCCGCCGCGCGGTGGACGATTTCGCCGGGATCAGCCGCTTTCAGTTCGGCCGCCGCGTCGGCTGCGAGTTTTTCGCTGTCCGCAAGCAGCTTCAAAACGCCGAGCCCCGTTGCGCCCTCGATGCGGCGGATGCCCGCGGCGACCGAGGATTCCGAAATGATTTTGAACAGTCCGGCTTTTGCGGTGTTGTCCAGATGTGTTCCGGCGCAAAGCTCGGTTGAAAAGGTGCCCATTTTGACCATGCGTACTTCCGCACCGTATTTTTCGCCGAACAGCGCCATTGCGCCGGCTTTTTTGGCGGATTCCGGATCGGTCACGACGGTGGTGATCGGCTCGCCGAACAAAATATGCGTGTTGACCAATTGCTCGACGGCAAAAAGCTCTTCGCGCGTCAGCGCGGCGAAATGCGTAAAGTCAAAACGCACACGTGCGGCATCCACATAGGAACCGGCCTGCTCGACATGTGTGCCGAGAACCTGACGCAGCGCGGCATGCAACAGATGCGCTGCGCTGTGGTTGCGGCGGATTGCCGCGCGGCGCACACTGTCAATTTCGGCGGAAACCGTTTCGCCTTTTGTCAGTACGCCGTTTGCCATGCGGCAGATATGAATATATACGCCGTCGGATTTCTTTGTGTCTATAACGCTTGCAATTGCATTTTTTGTGCGGATTACACCCGAGTCGCCGACCTGCCCGCCCGCTTCTCCGTAAAAGGTCGTCCGGTTGAGGATCAGGCTGAATTCACCGTCGCTGACCGCTTCAAGCGCGTTGTCGCCGTCGATGATCGCGAGAATTTCGGCATCGCAGATTTCCTGATCGTATCCGAGAAATTCGGTTTTCGGAAGCGCGGCGAGCAGTGTCTTGGACGATTCGCTCCAGCCGCCGATGTTTACGCGCGCCGCGCGTGCCCGTTCTTTTTGTGCGCGCATTAGGTTTTTAAAGCTTTCTTCCTCCAATGCAAGCCCCTTTTCCTCGGCGATCTCACGGGTCAGATCGACCGGGAATCCGAACGTGTCATAAAGCTTGAACACATCATCGCCGTCCAGCGTTTTTTGGCCGTTTGCTATGGCTTTCTTTATTAAATTGGAAAGAATCGAAAGCCCTGAGTCGATTGTGGCGTCAAAGCGTTCTTCTTCTATGGCAATGATTTTTTTGATATAATCGCGCCGGCTGCCGAGTTCCGGATAGGCGCCGATGTTCTGCTCGATGACGACTTCACAGAGTTCGGAGAGAAATGCGTGCGTAATGCCGAGCAATTTGGAGTGCCGGGCGGCGCGGCGCAGAATGCGCCGAAGCACATAGCCGCGTCCCTCGTTCGAGGGAACAACGCCGTCGCAGATCATGAAAGTTGCACTGCGAATATGATCGGTAATCACGCGGATCGAGATGTCTTTGCTCGCATTTTCGCCGTATTTTACACCGGCAATGTCGCATACGGTGTCCAGAATTTTGCGAACCGTGTCCACTTCAAACAGGTTGTCCACATCCTGCATCACGCAGGCCAGACGCTCAAGTCCCATACCGGTATCGATGTTTTTCTGCGCAAGATCGGTATAATTGCCGTTTCCGTCGTTGTTAAATTGGGAGAATACGTTGTTCCAAATCTCCATAAAACGGTCGCAGTCGCAGCCGGGCTTGCAGTCCGGACTTCCGCAGCCGTATTTTTCGCCGCGGTCAAAATAAATCTCGGAGCAGGGGCCGCAGGGACCGCTGCCAAGCTCCCAGAAATTATCCTCTTTCCCAAGTCGAATGACTTTTTCAGCCGGGACGCCTACTTTTTTTGTCCAGATCTCAAAAGCTTCCTCGTCATCTTGATAGATGGAGGGATAGAGACGGTCGGCCGGAATCTCAAGACATTCGGTCAGAAATTCCCATGCCCACGGAAGGGCCTCGTTTTTGAAATAATCGCCGAATGAAAAGTTGCCGAGCATTTCAAAATACGTGCCGTGGCGCGCGGTGTGTCCGACGCGCTCAAGGTCGGGCGTGCGGATGCATTTTTGGCAGGTGGTGACACGGCGGCGGGGTGGTTCCTCTTCACCGGTGAAGTATTTTTTCATCGGCGCCATGCCTGCATTGATCAAAAACAGGGATTTGTCTCCCTGGGGCACGAGCGGAAAACTCGGCAGGCGCAGGTGTCCTTTTGACTCGAAAAACGAAAGATATTTTTCTCTTAAGTCGTTGAGCGACGTCCATTTCATGGCTCAGTGTTTCCTTTACAAAAAATCAGAATGAATTTAAATTATTATAGCACCGCCATTTGACAATGTCAACCGGCACATGCTTTTTTATATCGGCGAAGTTCCCAGCGCGGCGCATAATTCGCTCCGGCGGTGAAAAAAGGCGACGCTGCATTTTGAGGCGGCGTTTGAAAGGGGGACAATATCTGTGACTGCACAAAACTTGGAAATTGTATCGTTCCGCCAAACGGCAAGGTACTTCTCCATAATCCAAATTTACAGCCGCAATTCATAGTAGAACTCATCTTTTTCAATTCGACCGTTAAATGTAAAGCCGAAGGCGCGATATAGTTTTTTCGCAATGGTATTGTTATCGTCGATCATTAAGATTACTTTGGAAATATCGGCTTGCTTAAAATAAGATAGAATACTGCTGAGAGATTTTCTCCCCAGTCCGCGCCCCTGGAATTTGTAATCGATCATAAATCGGCATATTGTTGCGGTATCCGGTTCGCACGCCCTGTGCCTGTACATGAAGAATCCAATTAAGGTGTCATCGTCATAGATCGCTTTGGGATGCATTTCCGGGTAGTATTTTGATTCCGCGATCGATGTTGCATTACAGCACAAATATTCTTCCATTACCGTGCCGACGCCGTCTTTGTTTGTTGTCAATTCGCATACGTCAAATACATTTTCAGATGTAACTTCTTTTAGATGGATCATAGGCTTTTCCTTTTTTGTGTTATCCGTATCCGGCTTTTGCTGCAGTTTATCAAAATTATCAGAAAAAAAGCACCGGCAAAAAGCCGGTGCAATAGACGGAGTTTACTGCTCTTCAAATTCGTTTTCGCTGGCGCCGTCGTCGCATTCCACCTCGATGCATTCATCCTCGGGCAGATCGTCGTCATCCAGAAAATCCTCGCATTCGCAGTCGATGCAGGCCGGAACGTATTTTTGATAAAGCTTATAGGCGAGCACCGCCAGCGCCGCGACAGCGGCAACGGCCGCAGAAATCATCAATACGATTTTGCCGACATTCGGTTTTTCAGGCTTCTTTCCGATATAAAGCATAGAATCACTCCTATATTTGAAATTTTTGCGTTTGATATTCTTCTTCAATTATAGTATACCACACTTTCAGGAAAATGCAACAGGAAAAGCAAATAATTTTGCGAATATTTTGTGATTGAAAATGGTAGTTCTTGCTTTTTTTGAAAACACAATGTATAATATAACCTGTATAGTTATATCTGTAATTTTCAAACGGAGGAAAATGACGTTGAAAAAAAGAGTTTTGCTGATCGGCAGCGCCCGTACGGATTTGGATCTGCGCATATCCGCTTTTGCGCCGGACGGCGGAGAATTGTATGAAAATTTTGATTGCGGCATCGCGCCGGGCGGCGCGCTCAGCCTTGCCGCGGTGACGGTGACGCGGCTCGGCGGAGAGGTGATTCTCTGCGGGTGTGTCGGGGACGATCAGTACGGACGGGATCTGATCCGGTTTTACACGGATCTTGGCATGGATACACGCTTTATTCAGTCCTGCAAAGGAGAAAAGACGCCGGTTTGCCTGACGGCGGACGGGGAGAGCGGACGCCGCCGGTATATTTCAAGCAAACTTTCGGAGATGCTCAGCGCCGAGCAGGTGGAAGAGGCGTTTACAAGTCTCCCCGACGCGGTTTATGTCAGCCTTGATATTGCGCCGGAGGCGGCGATCCGCGCCGCGGCGCTTGCGCGGGAACAAAAGATACCGGCCTTTTTTGACGGGCAGTATATGGCGCCGGATTTCCCGCTTGCCGATCTCGGCGCGGTTGACTTGATCGCGCTCGGCGCGGATATGACGCAGCGCTATACCGGCATTGCGCCGCGGGACGCGCAGAGCAATCTTGAGGCGGCGGTGGAACTGTCCAAAACGCTGAAGGCCAAGACCTATCTGTTCAAATACGGCGTCGGCGGCGCTTTCGCCTATAAGGGGAACTTCTCCTATTATATTCCGTATGTGGAGGATGCCGACGCCCGATATAACGAGATTTTGGTTCCGGCGATGATTTTGGAAAATCTGCGTTCGGCCAAGAGTGTTCGCGCCGCGCGCTATGCCAGCACCGTAATCTCGCTGGCCGCCAGAAAAAAAACCGAACTGATTGCGTCTGTACCCGGTGAAACCGAAGTGCTCCGCTACATACTGGAGCACGAAGTCGAACTCTGAAAGCGGGGGATACATTTTGAAGCTGCATGTCAATTTTATGCGTTCATCCAACGGCAAGCGGGACGTGGCTTATTATGTCTATGTTCCGGATGAGGGGCCTGTGCGTGGGATTGTTCAGATTTCGCACGGGATGTGCGATTACGTGGAGAATTACGCGCTTTTGGCCGAACGGCTGACAGCCGAGGGCTTTGTTGTCTGCGGCAACGATCATCTGGGACACGGAAACACGGCGGAGGATGCGCGGGATCTCGGATATTTCGGCAGCGGCGGCTTTTTGAGCGTGGTAAAGGATCTGCGCAAAATGAATAAAATTATCCGTTCCATGTATAAAGGAGTTCCGCTCGTTTTGTTCGGTCACAGTATGGGGTCTTTTTTGGCGCGTTATTATGTGACTGCGTTTCCGAATACGGTGGACGGGGCGATCTTTGCCGGTACGGCCGGTATGAGCAATCCGTCCGGCACGGCGCGCGCTTTGGCGGTTGCGATCGGAAAATCGCGCGGCAACCATTACCGCAGCAAAATGCTGCATAATCTTGTGTTTAAGACGTATAATCTGCGTTTCCCGGGCGGAGACGAGTTCGCCTGGCTTTCGCGCGATCCGGCGGCTGCAAGAAAATATGAAAATGATCCCAGACGGAATTTTATTTTTACCGCTTCCGGCTTTTACGGTTTGTTTTCCGTACTGCACGCCGTGTCCAAAGATACCTGGACCGAGGCGTATCCGAAAAATTTGCCGACGCTGCTGGCGGCCGGCGATATGGATCCGGTCGGCAATTACGGGAAAGGGCCGTCTGAGGTTTACGAGCGTCTTGCGCGTGCCGGGGTGAAAAATGTACAACTCAAACTGTATCGCGACGCCCGTCATGAGCTTCACAATGAAATCAACAAGGAAGAATTTTTTGCGGATGTGATTGGATGGATCAAGTCAAACGGTCTTTTGAAATAAGGCGCTCGGTTGCGGTTGTCGGCAGCACCGCCGGCGGCAAAAGCGCGCTTGCATCGGCTTTGGCGAGCGCGTATTCGGGCGAGATCATTTCAGTGGATTCCATGCAGGTCTACCGGGGATTTGACATCGGAACGGCAAAGCCGACAGCGGCAGAGCGCGCGGCAGTTCCGCATCATATGATTGATATTTGCGCGCCGGAAGAGAATTTCTCCGCGGCGGAATTTGCCGCTATGGCGCTTGCGTGCGCAGAAGATATTTCCGCCCGCGGCCGTCTGCCGATCTTCTGCGGCGGCACCGGACTGTATCTCGACTGCGTTCTGCGCGGAGGCGCGCCGGAGGAGACGGGCGGGGATGTGCGTATATCGCGGGCGCTTTCGCGCGATCTTGACGAGATGGGCGCTGCCGCGCTGCATGCGCGTCTGAAAGCGGTGGATCCTGTGAGCGCTGCGGCGATCCATGAAAACAATGTCCGGCGTGTGCGGCGCGCGCTCGAAATTTACTATGTGACCGGCAGACCGAAAAGCCAGTGGGACCGCGAAAGCCGGCAGCGGCCTGCGGCGGTCGATCTGTATGTGATCGGCCTTGCGTACCACAATCGCGCCCTGCTGTATGCGCGCATCGACCGCCGCGTGGATGAGATGATCAGTGCGGGACTTCTGGATGAAGTGCGCCGACTGTATGAATCGGGCGCGCTTGAAAAAAATCGAACCGCGGCGGGCGCAATCGGCTACAAGGAGCTTGTGCCGGTCCTTTTGGGGACGTGTACGCTCGAAGAAGCCGCGGTGGCGCTGAAAACGGCGACGCGGCGGTATGCCAAGCGTCAGATAACCTGGTTTGGCGCAAAGGATTACGTGCATCCGCTCTTTTGCGATACGCCGGAGGGTGAGATGCGGGCGTTTGAAGATATTTTTGCAGAGTGCAGTGAAATGCTGCGGCAAAACGGATTTTAAAGCGGGGTGAGCATGTGGCCGTGGAAACAGAGAAGCAGGAGGCGGGCGTCGGCAGCCGCGGCGTGCGTTTTTTGCTTGCCCTTCTGAAAATTCTGCTTGTGGCCGGGCTGGTATTCTATATTCTTTATCATTTGACCAACGGATTTTCCTCGGAACTTCGCACGGTGTCCGCCGTGGTGTCGGAAGAACGGGTCACTTTGGAGCTTACCGGGACGATCGTGCGCGATGAAACCGTAATCGAGGCCGGAAACGGCGCGGTCAGCTATCAATTCCGCGACGGAGAACGGGTCAAGATCGGCGCGCGTGTGGCCATTCTATACAGCGGTTATGCCGATTCGGCTTCCGTGGAACGGCTTGCGGAGTTCGATCGTGCAATCGCGCAGCTTGAAGCGGCCGATACGGACGGCGATACGACGGTTGCCGGCGGTATCGCGGCCGAAGCGCAGGCCATGGAATACTTGCTTGCCGTGTCGGAAGCCCGCAGCCGGGGCGAACTCTATGAAGCCGCTGCGCATGCCGAGACGCTTCTTGCGGCGCTCTCGCGCCGAAACGCCATTCTTGCGGGCGGCGACGGAGTCGCCGCAAAGCTTGCGTCGCTGAAATCCGAGCGGGAGCGTGTGGCGCTCTCTCTTTCCGGAGGGAGCACTTCGATCCGCGCGCCGCTTGCGGGGTATTTTTACAGCGGAACGGACGGATATGAAAAGCATATTGCGTATGATACGGTGGAAACGCTGACGCCGTCCGCTTATCGCGAGGCGCTGACGGCGCCGCCGTCCGCTTCGGGTATGCTCGGAAAAATTGTGCGGTTCCCGAAATGGTATCTGGTCTGTGAGACGGATAAGGAAACGGGCGCCGCTCTGCGTACCGGAAAAAATTATACGCTGCTTTTTTCGGGCGGCCGCGCGGAGATTTCCATGCGTCTTGCGGCGGTCAATACGGATGAGAGCGGCGCGCTGTTGATTTTTTCCACGCAGACGATGCCGGAAGGTTTTGATTTCGCGCGCACGCAGCGCGTCGAACTGGTCACGGATACCGTTTCCGGTTACAAAATCCCCGCATCCGCACTGCGCCTTGTGGACGGATGCGTCGGCGTGTATATACGCAGCGGAAACACCATAAAGTTTCGGCTTGCCGATGTGATTTATGAAAGCGGAAGCTCGGTTTTCGTGAGCGCGTCTACCGAGGGCAAAACGCTGTATGCGGATGACGGCGATCCGGCAAACGATCTTTACTGTGCCGGTCTTGCGCTCTATGACAATGTGATTATCAGCGGCGCGCGGGAATTGTTCCCGGATAAAATTGTAAATTAGGTGAAAAAATGCGTGACTTTTCTTATATCGAAAATAATCTGCGGCGGATCCGCGCGGCGGCGGATGCCGCGGCTGCGTCCTCCCCGTACGGGCAGACTTATGAACTGCTTTTGGCGACAAAGTACGCGAGCGCGGAGGAAATTAATTTCGCACACCGTCTCGGCGTGCGAAAAATCGGCGAAAACCGCGTACAAAGTCTGCTGGAAAAATATGAACTGCTCGACCGAGACGGCTTGGAAATTCATTTTATCGGCAGGCTGCAGAAAAACAAGGTTAAATACATCATTGACAAGGTGGCGATGATTGAATCGCTGGACAGTTTGGAGCTTGCGCGCGAGATTGAGCGGCAGGCGGCCAAGCATATGCTGGTGATGGACTGCCTTGTTGAGGTCAACATCGGCGGCGAGGCCGCCAAAGGCGGTATCGCGCCCGAAGAAGCGGCGGAATTTGTGGAAAGCCTGTCCGCATTTCCGCACATTCGTGTGCGCGGATTGATGACCATGGCGCCGAAATGCGCCGATTCGGGGGAATATCGCAAATATTTTAAAGAAAGTTATCATATTTTTATTGACATTTGTGAAAAAAAACTTCATAATGTAGATAGGTGTATTCTGTCCATGGGTATGAGCGACAGCTTTGAAGCGGCGCTTGCGGAGGGGGCAAACCTGATCCGCGTGGGGCGCGCGGCTTTTGCCGGAGCGCTTTGAACTTTTCCGCGGGCATACACGGTGTGGCGGCGCGCTTCTTTGATTCGGCTGCGCGCGCTTGGTTTTTTTGATGCGCTTACCGGCGTTCTTAGAAAATCAATTATTTCAGATAGAATGAAATCGGAGGAATAGAAGATGGGTTTTTTCGGTGATATTAAGGACAAGGTCATGGGCAAAGATACATATGACAGCGGTTATATGTACGAGGATACGGATGATACCGCTCCCTATTACGGGGATGAGCCTGAGACCGGAGAAGATATGCAGGAAAGCGCCCCGACGCTCGGCGGCAGCGGCTATGATATTATGGGCGGCGGCAGCGCGATCGAACTGAAAGTGGTCAAACCGCAGAATTTTGAGGATTCCGCACAGGTAGCCGATCATCTTTTGGCAAAGCGCACGGTCGTTTTGAATCTGGAGGATACAAATAAGGAAGCGGCACGCCGCATCTTGGATTTTCTGACCGGTGTTGCGTATTCCATCGGCGGCAATATCAAAAAGGTGGCCAACAGCGCTTATGTCGTTACGCCCTCGAATGTGGATGTCAGCGAGGGACAAATCAAGCAAAAAGCGGCGCAGGCGCAGCGTGCGGACGAGGATGCTGCTCAGTAATCGATATTTTCGGGATTTGCCGTACCGCGGGCTTTGGTCTGCGGTACGGAAATTTTCATTTTACAAGCTGAGGTCGTATGTATTCTTTGATTTTTTTGTTCAAAACAGTCGTGTATTACGGTTTGGAAATCGTATTGTTGATTATGCTGATCGACGCGGTGTTGTCCTGGGTCAGACCGGCCTCCAATCGGTTTACTGATTTTATCATTGGTTTTACCGCGACCCTGTGTTTCCCGCTTCGGCAGTTGCTCTGGCGTTTTGACTCGATACGGAGGTGTCCTTTGGATATTCCGTTTGTGCTTACGTGGTTTTTGATTTTGTCTGTGCAGAGGTTGATATTTTGAGTTATCGGGACAGTGAGGATTTTCGTTTGCTTTGTGCCCGCGCGGAGGATCTCTGCGCGCGCGCGGCGGGGGAAATCTGCGCCACGACTTTTTTAAATCCGGGGGAGCAGTATTTTCTTTCGCAGTATCTGAATTCTGCGGGACATGCGGGGCGTACCGCTTTTTTCGGCGGCGCACCGGGGGCGCAGAGAAGAAAATTATTTGTGTTTCCGGAGTATATTGCGCAGCTTGCGGACGGCGGCGATCTTTTGCAGACCGCGCTCGATTTTCTCGGCGCGGATGCGCTTGACGAGATTCGCGCGCTGAAGATTCGCGGCGGCGGATTTCGGGATTTTTCACATCGGGACTATCTCGGCGCTTTGCTTTCGCTCGGCGTTGAACGCAGCGCCGTCGGCGACATCGCGCCGATTGATGCGTATTCCGCCTATGTGTTCGTCGGCCGGAAGATTGAAAATTTTCTTTTGGAGACCGAACTTCGGATTGCAAATGACCGTGTGCGGGTGGAACGGGCGGCATTGCCTTTTGGTTATCGGATTGAGCAGCGTTTTTCGGAAATCAGCGATACGGTGGCATCGGCGCGGCTTGACTGTGTGACGGCGGCGCTTTGCCATCTTTCGCGTGAGGCGGCCAAAGCCAAAATTGTATCCGGTGATGTGGAACTGAACTATGAGCCGGTATGCGAGGGCAGTCGAGAGGTGCGTGAAAACGATGTTCTGACTGTGCGCGGCACGGGAAAATTTTGTATTGAACACATCGGCGATCCGACAAAAAAAGGGCGTTTCCGCTTAACGGCAAAAAAGTATCTGTAAGGTAAGTACAGCGCTTAAAATTGACGGCGTGTATCGCTATGAAAAGTCTTTTGAGGATATTCCAAACTATACTGTCGATTTTGAACAGCAGGTGATTCGGGCTACAAATCAGGATAATATATCGGATACGTCGTATTTTGTTTATGAATATCGTGACGGTACTTTTGTGCAGGTCAGTCGTGAAGTTCGCACGCAGAGTTAGTATTTTAAGAACAGCAAGATAACAGCCGCGCCGGAAAGAAATATTTTCCGGTTTGACAATTTTGTATACATTCTCGTATACGGAAGTATGGAGTAAAAAACGATTGTACAGAAGTGAGGGGGCTTTTTTATGGGTATTTGCGATCAACTGCGCAGCGTAAAGTTTTCAAAAGGCGTTGCGGGCTATAATCCGAAAGAGGTAGATGGCTTCCTTGCGGATATTTTAAAATTCGCGGAGCAAAATGAACAACTTTTGTCGGCTTTGCAGGTAAAGCTTGACGCTTATGAAAGCCGGCGCGCCGAAATCGACCGGCAGGAGAGGGAAGCATACCGCTTGCTTGAAGCCGCGCGCACCGAGGCGCTTAAAATTACCGATGCGGCAAAGAGCGAAGCGTCGCGCCTGACCGTAGAAGCCGCCCGGAAAGCGGAGAAAATTTTGAGCGATGCCGAAACGCGCGCGGAGAAGATTTCCGCGGAGGTCGGAAAACGTTTGGCTGAGCAGCAGCAGGCCGCAAAACAGAATGCCGACAGAATTTTGGCGTCGGCCGACCAGCAGGGCAAGACACTGCTTGCCGAGAGTCGTGCGCAGGCCGCAGTCGCGGAACAAAACGCCGCCGAACTGGTTCTTAGAACCAAAACGTTTGAAGCGCGGTTTCGTGCGCTTGTGGCCGATACGGTGCGCGCGCTTTCCGAGCTTGAGACGGAGGCGCCGGCAAATGTCGATGTTCCGGCCGTTGAAAAAAAGAAATTTGTACAGCGTCCGCCAAATATGCAGGAAGCGCGTTCGCGCAGGCCGGAACATACGCCGGCTCGCGTAAGCCGTGCTTTGCCGTCGGTTCCTGCACCGGAGCCGCGGCGGTATGCCGACGATACGGTAGCCGCCGGGGAGCAGTCGCCGGCCCGTCCGGATTCAAAGGCGCCGCCGAGGCAGCGTGCGGATGATTCCGCTCATGACTTTGCTTTCGCAGGGGGGAAACTACTGTCTGAAGACGGAAACGCGCCTGCCGCGCAGAAAAAATATAAACCCTACGATACGGTGACTGTCACCTATGAAAATTCGGAGGACGACTTCAGCGATATTCGTAAAATTATGGAGAGCGCAGGTGAAAACCGGCAAAAAAATTCCGCGCGCTTTATGGAGTAAGTATGGCGATTTATATTATTGTAATTTTGGCTGTTTGTGTGCTCGATCAGCTGACCAAGCAGTGGGCGGTCGTTTCTTTAATGGAGCAGGGCAGTGTGCCTGTGATTGACGGCGTACTGCACTTTACCTATCTTGAAAATCGGGGTGCTGCATTCGGGATGCTGGCCGATCATCGCTGGATTTTTATGGTAGCTTCTATTGCCGCGATCATTTTGCTGCTTGTCTATTTCTTTACGATCAAGGGCAAACGCCCTTTGCTGCGCACGGCGCTTGCATTGGTTGTAGGCGGCGGAATCGGCAATATGTTTGATCGGTGTCTGCTCGGTTATGTTGTGGATTTTATCGATGTTCGCCTGTTTAGCTTTTGGAAATGGGTGTTCAATATCGCGGACTGCGCGGTTTGCATCGGCGGCGTTTTGCTGGTGATTGCCATGCTTCTTGAAATGAAGCGGGAGCGAGCAAAATGAGCGAGACGCGCATCGTCGGCGCCGAGGCGGCGGGACAGCGGGCGGATGTGTTTATCAGCGGTGCGTTCGGCTTGACGCGCACGGCGGCGGCAAGAATGCTTTCTGAGGGAGATGCCCTTATCGGCGGTCGCCCGGCGGAGAAAAATCTTCGACTGCGCGAGGGCGATTCGATCACGGTGACGTTCCCGCCGCCGCGCGAGACCGAGACCGCGCCCGAACCGCTGCCGCTGGAGATTGTATATGAGGATGGGGATATCGCCGTCATCAATAAACCGTCCGGTATGGTGGTGCATCCAGCAGCCGGAAATGAGCGCGGAACGCTGGTGAACGCGCTTTTGTATCATATGGGCGATCGGCTGTCCGGCATCGGTGGAGAGCGCCGTCCGGGGATTGTGCATCGAATTGACAAGGATACAAGCGGGCTGCTTGTGATTGCCAAAAACGATTTTGCGCACGTTCGGCTTGCGGAGGGACTGAAGTCTCACAGCATTGACCGCGAATATAAGGCGATTGCGGTCGGCGGCTTCCGCACGGATACAGGCACGATCGACAAACCCATCGGGCGCAATCCGAAAGATCGCAAAAAAATGGCCGTGGTGTCCGACGGCCGGCCGGCCGTTACGCATTACCGGGTTGTCGAGCGGTTTGACGGGTTCACGCTTTTGGAAATGAAGCTGGAGACCGGTCGCACGCATCAAATTCGCGTGCATTTGTCCAGCATCGGTCATCCGATTTTGGGCGATACAGTATACGGCGGCGGAAGGACAAAGTTTGAAAAGCAAAACGCGCAGATGATATCAGGTCAGGTACTGCACGCGTGGCGGCTGACATTGACGCATCCGCGCAGCGGCGAGCTTATGCATTTTGAGTGCGCGCTGCCGGACGATTTTGAAGAATTGCTGCGCAAATTGCGCGCCTCTTTTGCGCATACGGTTGGAGAATTATGAAACTTGGAAAAAAACAGCTTACCCCTTTGCAGGTCATTACCCTCGCTTTTGCCGCTTTGGTGCTTACAGGCGCGCTTTTGCTCAGTTTGCCCATTGCGGCACGTTCGGGTGAGGCCACGCCGTTTGCCGACGCGCTGCTTACGGCGACGAGCGCGTCCTGCGTGACCGGACTTATTGTATATGATACATATACGCACTGGTCTTTGTTTGGGCAGATCGTGCTTCTGATGCTGATTCAAATCGGCGGAATCGGCATTATTACGATGTCGATGTATTTTTTATCGATGGTGCACGCGAAAATCGGAATGCGCCACCGCTTCGCCATGCAGGAATCCATCGGCGCTTCTTCTACGCGCGGCGTGGTGCGAATGACTCGTTTTATTGCCGCCGGCGTATTGATGATTGAGGGAATCGGCGCGCTTCTGCTTTCCTTTGCGTTTGTGCCCGAATTTGGGTTGGCCAAAGGGTGTTATTTTGCAGTGTTCCACTCGATCAGCGCGTTCTGCAATGCCGGTTTTGATTTGATGGGAGAAGAAACGCCGTTTGCTTCCCTTAACGCCTATGCGGCCGACGGGTACGTTTGTACGGTGATTATGCTGCTGATTGTCATCGGCGGACTCGGTTTTTTTGTCTGGCGGGATTTGAAGCGAAACGGCCTGCATTTTAAACGCTATGCGCTGCATACCAAAGTGGTGGTCGTAACGACCTGTATTTTGATATTCGGCGGCGCTTTACTCTTCTATCTTTTGTCCTATGACAGCCCTGCCCAGGCAGGCAGACCGGCCGGAGAACAGATGCTGATTTCTCTGTTTCAGTCGGTCAGTGCGCGCACGGCAGGATTTGCTACTGCGGACCTTTCTCTGATCGGCGGCGGCGCGCAGATGTTAATGATCTGTCTGATGCTTGTGGGCGGTTCGCCCGGATCCACGGCAGGCGGCATTAAGACGACCACAATGGCTGTGCTGTTTTTGCTGGTGCGCTCGATTTTCCGAAGAAAAGAGGATGTGGAGTGCTTCGGTCGGCGCGTGGAGCGGTCGGTGATTCGCACGGCGATAGCCGTATTTGTTCTTTATTTATTTTTGGCGCTGACGGTCGGAATCGCCATCAGTGCGCTCGACGACATCGACATTATGGCGGCGATGTTTGAAACTATTTCGGCTATAGCTACGGTGGGACTGAGTTTGTCGGTTACGCCGCAACTCGGACTGATTTCCAAAATAATGATAACGGGACTGATGTTTTTGGGCAGAGTGGGCGGCCTTACGGTATTGCTTTCGCTCTCCGGTTCCAGGCAAACGCCGGTCGGGCGGTGTCCCGCTGAAAATATAACGGTAGGTTAGGGAGGATTGTTGGATGAAAAATATATTGATTATCGGACTCGGACGTTTTGGTTCGGCAATGGTAAAGCCGCTTTTTGAGCTTGGCAATCAGATTGTGGTTTGTGATACAAATGAAGAAAATATCAGCAGAGTGATAGACTATACGGCGGGAGCGAAGATCGGCGACTGTACGAACGAGCATTTTATTCGCTCTCTGGGTGTGGAGGATTTTGATCTTGTGTTTGTTACCATCGGAGAAAGTCTCCAGGATTCGCTGGTGGCGGTGACGCTGCTTAAGGACAACGGCGCAAAGCGCATTTTTGCCAAAGCGGGCAGCGATATGCATGAAAAGCTTTTGCTGCGCCTCGGCGCCGATAAAGTCGTGTTCCCGGAGCGGGACGCCGGGGACCGCTTGGCAAAAATCTGCGGCCGAAATTCCGTCTTTGACTGCTTTGAACTTGAGGGCGGCTATTCCATTTATGAAATCGCCGTTCCGCAAAGATGGGTCGGCAAAAGCGTGCGAGAACTCGATGTGCGCGCGAAATACGGTGTGAACATTATGGGCGTCAAAGAAACAGCCGACCGTCCGCTTCGTCCGAGCGTCGGCGCTGAATATGTATTTAAGGAGAATATGCAGGTTATGCTCATGGGGGACAACGCAAGTCTCTCTAAGCTGCTTCAGGCTCAATAATGAAAATAATTCGACAATTGGCGGTGATTCTTGCCGCATGTTTTGCGGGCGAGGCGCTGCGCGCGCTGATACCGCTGAATATTCCGGCCGGAATTTACGGGCTTGTGCTCCTATTTCTTTTGCTGGAGTTTCGAGCGGTGCGTCTTGAGGATGTCAAGGAAACCGGGGACTTTCTGACCGGAAACATGCAGCTTATGTTTATTCCTTCGACCGTGGGGCTGATTACGGCGTTCGGCGTACTGCGCAGCATGGCGCTGCCGCTGCTTTTCATCATTCCGCTGACGACGGTTCTTGTGCTGGCCGTTACCGGATTTGTGGCGCAGATGCTGGCGGGGAGGCGCGGACGATGAAAGCGTTTTTGACCGCTTCTGCTTTTTTCGGAGCCGCAATCAGCATTTGTGGCTATTTTCTCGGCCTTTTCCTCAAAAAGAAGTTAAAAAAAACAATTTTCAATCCGCTTCTGATTGCGATTGTCTTTGTGGGCGGAACGCTTCTCCTCTTTGATATTCCGTATGATGCGTATTATGCGGGGGCAAAGTATTTGTCGTGGTGGCTGACACCGGCGACCGTGTGCCTTGCCATTCCGCTTTACGAACAGTTTGAAACCCTGAAAAAGAATGCGCCCGCGCTGCTGCTCAGCGTACTGGCGGGGACGCTTTCCAGTCTTCTTTCGGTGTTTTGCCTGTCTCTGCTTTTTCGGTTTGATTACGCGCAGTATGTTACGCTGCTCCCGAAGTCTGTGACCTCGGCGATCGGCCTCGGTCTTGCCGAGGAATACGGCGGTTACGGTTCGATTGCGGTAGCGGTGATTATTGTGAGCGGAATATTCGGCAATATGTTTGCTGAGGGACTGCTGCGGCTGTTTCGCATTACAAGTCCGATTGCCAAAGGCCTTGCTATTGGTACCTGTTCGCATGCCATCGGCACGGCAAAAGCGCTGGAGATGGGAGAAACCGAGGGCGCTATGAGCAGTCTTGCCATTGTGGTTTCTGGGCTGTTGACCGTGGCGCTGATGCCCTTTTTCGCAGAAATTTATTGGCTGTAGGATGTAAACCGCTAAGCATAATCCTGCCTTCGGCCAGCTTATATAATCGGAGTATCAGCTTTATAAGTGTTGTTTTTCCTGGACATTAAACCTAATAATTTCGATCTTTTTGTCTGCCGGAATTTTAAGACTTATCTTGCAGACGAAATGAAGAAAACCTGAGGAAACCTCAGGTTTTCTGAGCTTGTCGATAAAGATAAGAATTGCAAATAAAATAAGTTTATAAGGCGGACATGTGCCGCCTTATAAACACCTTGTGGGCGTGAACACGCCCCCCGAAGGGGGGATCCAGTACGCGAGTGCCGCCAATGGCGGCGCGACGGCGCGAGCGAACACGCCCCATCGTCGGAAAACCTTGGTTTTTCGACGGTCTGAGAAAACCTGAGGAACCCTCAGGTTTTTTGTATAATATCTTTTTTGATTGCACATGTTGACTTGTAACAACGAAAAATTTTTGATAAACTTTCTAATCGTTAAGTTTATTCATTTCCCGATAATAAATTTTTGAATATACTTTTAACGGTTTGGCAGTCTGTCGGCAAACATAATCAGATTTGACGTAATCTTTTCATTTTCGCAAAGCGGCTTGAATGTTCCGTTGCTATATAGAATATCCATGACCATAACTGCAACAGTATGGCTGATAAATTCTCCCACACTCCAGCTTATTATCAAATCTTTCATCTGCGGCGGATAGCTTTTTGCACTCATTTCAGCCGATTCAAGAGCAAAATCGGCAAACTTCTTTTTGGATTCTTCATCAAGCTCAGGAATTATGTCAAAGAAATTCTTTGCTTTCCCTTTAACAACCATGATATTAACTTTGTTGTTATCGGTCAGGTACTTTCGTTCACGCAAGCGTTTGAACTTTTCCGCATTTGCGGGAGTCTCTGAAATTGCTCCTGTTATAAATTCATATAAATATTCGTAGTCTGAGGTTAAATTATTTTGCCACCGACCTTTTCTTGAACAGAATTTTGTATCCACCGACCACGAATATATCGGATACTTTTCCGACCAACGATTCATATCACCGCATGCAAACAAATTCTCATGCTTTAATACAGGAATATAATTCACATCAATTTGTTTTGACGGCAAATTGACAAATGCAATAAAATCGCCGCCGCTTGTGGTTTTAATGTAGTATTTTGATAGATCTTTTTTAACCGAAATCTGACATTTATTTGCTACACCGTAAAAGATTGCCGCAGCTTCAAATAATTCCCGGTTTCCACCCGGAATATAGATATCCGGATATTCGGCAACTGCTTTACGGATTGAATCGGCGTATTTTCCTGCAAGATAAACCGCTGCCTCATGCTGTTTTTTAAGAATGGTTTCTTTTTCTTCCAGGCAGTATGTTTCCGGCTCAAATCTTACAAAAGTTGTATAACGATTGTTTGCTTGTCTTACTAAAAGGCCGTTTCTTTCGAGAAAGTTTATTTTATCCTCGATGAAAACCGGGGTCACACCGAGTTCCTCTGCAATATTCTCTCTCGTTTTCGGCTCATAATAAACGCTGTAAACAATGTTTAGGTTCAGACTGTCTCCCAAATAAAATTCGGGGCCCCCGTTTGTACCGGGATTTCCGCTATGCCCGAAACAGTTTGCTTTAATAGGCTGAAGCCCCAGTTTTCCGATTTTCCTTTCCATAACAAAACCCTCTTTCAATTCGTTTCTCGCTTTGCTCAAATGCCATTTCACCGTTCCGGCCGGTAGATGCATAGCGGATGAAATAGCGCGGATACTTTTGTTTTCGTAATAATATGAAAAAACAATTTCACGACGAATCTTTGTCAGAAAAGATATCTCTCTGCGCAGTAACAACAACTGTTCGCCATCATCATCAAAGTAGTCATCCAAAATCGGTATATTTATTCCGTCGATTGAAATTCCCTTATGTTTTTTCTTTGATGAAACGAATTTTGAATATACATGCATGCTGATTCGCCAAACATATCCGTCGGTGTTATAAATTTCGTCGGACTTCAGTAAAGAACGATAAAGTTCACATATGATATCAGCGCATAATTCCTCAGCTTCATCATAACTGAATGCTTTTGTTACGGCAAAGCCATAGACTTTCGGTAAATATTCAGTTATAAGCTGGTCTGCTTTTTGTTTATTCATATTGATTACTCCGGTACCGTTTGACTATATAGTGAAACGAAAATCAAAAAGGTTGGCGATTTTTGAGTATATTGTATCATAAATGCATAAAAATAAATTAGAATAAACTTCCTATCGGCATGATAGGGAATATATGGAATATGCTTTATATGTTTTTAGTCAAAATCCGATGCAAACGCTGAAAATGAGGATGGCATCTTTTTATCTCAGTTGAATTTTGACATAAAAAAGTCCGAAACCGTTAAGTTTCGGACTTTCTCGGTGCAATATCGTTTTTGTTGCACTTGTTGGTTGCGGGGACAGGACTTGAACCTGCGACCTCCGGGTTATGAGCCCGAC
>OLGD01002104.1_pt1 | contig 24441 bp, 21 predicted proteins | sample 1605311 | NCBI WGS metagenome assembly OLGD01 (sample SAMEA3888917, study PRJEB22519) | human gut metagenome | biome: human gut; feature: human-associated habitat; material: faeces | place: Denmark | collected 2010
CGCCATTGGCGGCGCGACGGCGCGAGCGGACACGCCCCACCGTCGCAAAACCTTGGTTTTGCGGCGGTCTGAGGAGCCGCGATATGCGGCTCCTGTTCTTATGCAGTCAGAGAAAGCAGCAGCCGGAGCAGTTCCTCCCTCTGCGATTTGTCAAGCCCCTCCAGAATAGAATCCAAAAGCGCTTTGGCCTCCTCAAAAGACGCCTCGGATCGATTCACTTCCTTTTTAATCATAATTCCCGTTCCCTCAAAATGTCAAACTCTCGAAAATGTGACGGAGGCTTCACCACCCACATAACGGGGAGCAGGCGTGTTGCCATAAAGTTGCCATGAAAGCGGTCTTGACAGACAAGCGAAATTCCTGTATAATGAAACACGAAAGCTGTTTCGTGTTTCATTATACAGCAATTGTAAATATCTGTCAATAGGAATACGAAATTTTTTTCGTATTTAGAGGTGCAATATGGACTTCAAAGACAAAATACGGATTCTCCGCAAAGAGGCCGGACTGACGCAAAAACAAGCAGCCGAGCAAATCGGCGTTACCTATCGCACCTATCAGAACTATGAGGCGGGCGCGTCTGTTCCGGGCGGATCCGCACTTTCCCGCATGGCGGAAATTTTTCATATCAGCCTGGATCTTCTGCTCGGTGATATGAGCGGTGAAATTATCCCGGAAAACATTCAGGACGGCGAACTGCGGCGGCTGCTTACCGAAATGCAGGCGCTGTTTTGCGGCGGAACGCTGAAAGAAGCGGATAAAGTCTATGTCATGGACGCACTGACCGACATGTTCTGGCGTTCAAAAGAACTGAATTTGGAACGCAAAAACAAACGCGACGCTTCGCAATAGCATAGCTTTGCCAATCGAACAAACGCATGCTTGCATTTTTTACCATTCTATATTATAATCAATTTGGCGAAATTTCCGGCCATGCCGGTGAAAAGAGGTTTGCAGCATGGAATACCCCATAAAGATCGCGGGACTGAAGCGCGGATTGCCGCTTTGTCCTCTAAATGAAAAGCTTTCTATCGGCGCGTTCGTCATGTTCGGCGATGTTGAACTGACGATTGCCTGTGCCAAGGCGCTTTTGGAGCGGGCGCCCGAATATGACGTGATGATTACCGCGGAGTCTAAAGGGATCCCCTTGGTATACGAAATGGCGCGGCAGCGCGGCGGAGAGCGTTATTTGCTGGCACGCAAAGCGCCGAAGCTTTATATGCAAAACATCTTGAAATGCGAAGTGAAATCCATCACCACGGCATCGGATCAGGTGCTTTATCTGGACGGAAACGACGCAGAGTTTATGCGCGGCCGCAGAGTTCTGATCGTGGACGATGTCATCAGCACCGGAGAATCGCTCCGCGCGCTGGAAACGCTGGTCGAAAAGGCCGGCGGAATCACAGTCGGCAAAATGGCCGTTTTGGCAGAGGGCGATGCCGCGAAGAGAAACGATATTGTCTATCTTGAAAAGCTGCCTTTGTTTGACAGCGAGGGCAATGCGCTTTAAAATTTTCAATCCGAGGCTTTAGCCCCGCCATTTGACGTTTGGACGGCCGATTGTACTGCCGGAAAAAGTGCGTGGAACCTGCCCGAAAAAGCCGGTATATCTCGCTTTTTGTTATAAAAAAAGACTGCCGCAATTGTTTTACGCATTTGCGTCAGTCTTTTTTATTGATTTTTTAATTTTCGTTGAGTGTCAAACGCGCGCGGCGCAGTACGAGCACCAACACGGGAATCAGCACAAGCTGAAGCAAAATACCGGGAACAGCGGCCGTCACGGCGCCGGCCAAGAACGCAGAAAACGTAAACGTCGTCTGTGTAAATCCGGCAATCAGGAATCGCACGGCGCCCCAAACCAATCGACCGCAGAGCATGGCCGCAATCAGAGAAAAGTATATATACGGTATGCGTTTCGGCAAACGACGATACAAAAATCCGGTCAATGCGCCGTAAACCGCCAGTTCAAACGACATGGCAATCCAGAGCGGCATCGGCGGCATCTGAAAGAGAACAAAGCGCAAAGCCGGGGCAAGGAATCCAACCGCCATCCCCCACGGCCAGCCGCACAGGAATCCGCAAAGCAGCACCGGAAGATGCATGGGACACAGCATATTGCCGATTTCCTGAATCTGTCCGGTCAGAAACGGAAGAACAAGCGCAAGCGCCAGCGCCATAGCCGAATAGGTCAGCTTTTTTACAGTCAGCATCATAAAATCAACCTTTAAAACTTCAATAAACTTTTGTTCACAAGTCGAACCCGCACCGCCTTGTAAAACATCTGCGGGATGCATACGCCACGGCGTCGGAAAATCTCATTTTTCCAAGATGAGGCAGGACAGCTGCTTCGACAGTTGTCCTGCTCCGTTTTTCATATATTTTTGCGCGGCGTTTATTTTTCAGCGTCTTTTCTCGACGTCTGTAATTTGGTAAACACACGCAGAACGATGAAAATCGTAAATGCGACGATCAAAAAATCCAGTACCGTCTGGATAAAATTGCCGTACTTCAGCGCATTTTCGGCAATCTGCGTACCGTCCGCCAGCGTTTCAGCCGGTCGAATCACCCATTTCCAATCCGAAACGTTCAAGCCGCCGGCAAGCAGGCTGACAAGCGGCATAATTATATCGTTGACAAGCGAAGTCACAATTTTATTGAACGCACCGCCGACAACAACGCCGACAGCCATGTCCACAACATTTCCCTTTGCAATAAAGGCTTTAAAATCCGAAGCAAATTTTCCCATTTTTTTACTCTCCCCCCTATTTTTCTCTATGATAGCACAGGCCTTTCACTTTGTCAATAAGCAAGATTTCTTCCTTTCGACGGCAATTTGCAGGCGCACAATCGATATTGAACAGGTAAATAAAAAGAAGGAAAGAGGGGTACGTTCTCTTTAGGTGAGATTTGGATTATTCGTAGAAAAAATAGGTGTTTTTACCGTTTTGCTTTGCTTGATAGAGTGCTTTGTCCGCTCTCATAAAAAGTGTTTCAAAGCTCCCGGTTTCCTCTGTTGCAAAAGCTGCGCCGATTGTACAGGTTACCTTCAAATCATTCTGCTCTATAATTTTTTGGGAAGATATTTCCTGAAGTACGCTTTCCAATTTTTCCGCAAGTTGTTCTCGCCCCTTATCAAAGCCTTGCAGGAATACGACAAATTCATCCCCGCCATATCTGCCTAAAATGTCTGTTGCCCGAAACATCTTTTTCAGGCTATCTGAAACGGAACAAATAGCAGCTGTTCCTGTTTGATGCCCGAAAGTGTCATTGATTCTTTTAAGATTATCCACATCTATAACCAGCATTGCGCTGCCCAAACCCTTACCGGAATCAAGTATATCGCCTATTTTATTCTGTACTGCGCCGTTGTTCAGGAGTCCCGTCATACTGTCACACATGGAAAGGCATTCCTTTTCAAATTTCAGTGTCTCATACTGTTGTACGATTCCGTAAACCAAAAGTATAAACAGTTCAGTTATAATATAGGACACAGAAAGCAATTCAAAATTACGTGAAATGAATCTTTCCGTAAACCATATCACCGTGTTGCAAAGGGTTGCCGAAAGCAAGAAGATCGCGTGCAGATAGGAAACAATTTTCTTTTTGTAGATTGCATAAATGACAACAGACATCTGCGCAATCACATAGGAAATGAGATAAACAAGATATGTTTTATGTAATATTCCGTATTCTCTTATAATTTTCGTAAAACCTTCTGATTTATCAATTTCAACGGTTTTATAGTAGATCGGAAGGATTCCGGGGCTTGCGGCAATGAGCAAAACCACAATGCTGATTGTGATGAGTACAGGATTCAGCCATTTTGGCGGGTCTATTTTGCAAATCGTCAATAACATCATCAATAGAAAATAAGGCAAAAAAACTTGCCCAAAATAGGAAAGACGATTGGCATGTAAGGCAAAACTCAAACTTGGTGCAATGGATATTAGAAAATATCCTAAATTAGCCAAGAAGATCGATATGAACAGCAGCAACAAATACCGATTTTTGTTTTTGTCTACGAAAAGGCATATACCGATTAGAATAAATGCAATAATGCTGATTATTCCATAGACAGTTGACACACTTTTATACCTCCACTGCTAAAAAGGTTTATCAGTCATTCGGAAATTGACGCAATAGATTTATGTACATACAGTCAAAAGGCGCTTAAACCATCAATTTGATTAACAGACTCCATAATATATATATTGTATCATATTTGTTTTGTCTTTTCAATAAATATATTCGACCACACCCCAAAATGTAAGCGCACAATCGATATTGGACAGATCAAAAAGTGAAGAAAAAAACTCATAACCAAAAAGCTTTGGCTTTTCAATGAAAAAAGACGCCGGTTCGGCGTCTTTTTCGATAAAGGAGAACGAGGGAGGCAAAGGCGGTATTTTCCCGATTATACCGTCCTGCCGCGGCATACGACACGGCCGTAACTTTTTTCTGTCTGTCCCTTGTCTTTATTCTATCACGATTCTCAAACGAAAAAGCATGGAATCTGTCGGCGCTGGAAAATTTTTCCTTAAAAGATCTCGACAAGATACGCAAATCCCCTGCGAAAACGATCGAGGGACGGCGATTTAAAGCCGAGCAGCGAAATATCAAGCGGTGTGAGCGTAAGACAAACCGAACCGCCGCTCTCCTCGAAGACAAAACCGGCGGCGCCGGCAACCTCCGACAGCCACAGAGAAAGCAGTCCGCGATCCGGCACGGACAGCGGTTTTCCGCCCGTACTGTCGGCAAATACGCTGACGCGCCCGCAATCAATCACAAAAGAAACAAGCAGATTTGAACCGTTTGTCGCCGCCAGGCGAAGCAAAAGGGTAAGCGCAAGCGCAAACGCATTCGGCGCCGCCGAAATCACCGCATCCGTGCGCGGCGGCTGAATGCGCATCGAAATTCCCTCTTTTTCCAGCGGATCGCCGACCGTCTCTTTAAAAAACCGGAGAAGCGCGCCGAGAGAGCATTCGCGCCTCGCCTGTTTTGACAGCTGCGTACAGTCAAACAACTGCAAAGCGGCGCGATCGGCGCCCTCGCGAAAATACGAATGCATACAATCAAAATCCAAAAACAGCAGATACCGGCGGCCGCCGAGCATCAACTCCCGAATCAGTACGCGGCGCCCAAACGCACTGGTGAGCCCGCGCATACTGCCCGCCGCGTTTTCCAGCCATGCGCGCTGCGCGTGCTTCAGAGGCGCGCGGGCGCTTTTATAGAGCACGGCGCCGCCCTCATCGGTAATCAGAAACGGCGGTATCATTCGAACGTTGCCCCCGTACTCTCCGCTGCGCTTTCCTCCGGCAACGGCGACGGCCGCGGAGAACAGAACTGATAATTCAGCATGGACGCCTCCGAAAGAACCGAAAGCAGCGCTTCATCCTTACCCTCAAGCACCAAGCGAAGATTATATTTTGTAAAATAAAACGCAAATTCTTCAATATCCGCCGCAAGCTGCTCAGCCGTGAGCGAATCCACACGCAGCGCGGCCGTATAGCCGCCCTCCGAAATGCGGGCAAAAAAACGCGCAAGCAGCGGCGAACGCAAAAGCGCATACGGCACGCAAATCGTGACCGGACTGCCCACAGCCCCCGCCATATCAAAGATTTCCCCGATATTTTCCTCGGTCACCTCGCCAAACACAAGCACGGTTTCCCCCAAACGGCCGGCGCAAAATTCCCGAATCAGGGAAAGCTCATATTCATACATCACACTGCGCCCCGCCGCCTCCCAGTCCAGCGCGCCGACATAAAAAAGACCGGTTGTGCCGTATTCAATGTCCAAGGCGGACATCGGCGGACGGGTCGAAACATCCCGGCCGAGCGCCCTGTCGGTTTCGGCGGCAAACATGCACACACCGTCACGGTACAAAACCGTGGACGCATAGGTGAACGGATCCTCAGACGAGAAATCCGCAAACGCCTCCGGCGAAACATACTCCCCGTGCATGGTGCGCTCAATAATCGGCGTGATCGTCTCGCCGCCGGTTACATCCGGGTCGGGCAAAGGAAAATGCTGCGGATCCGCCGCGCGCCTTGAAAGATAGCTGCCGAGCCAAACTGTCGCCGCAAAAATAAGCAGTACCGACACGATCAGGATCAGCAGCGGCCATCTGACTTTTTTACGGCGGGTATTATACCGCTTGTACACTGCCATTACCGAATTTCCTCCATGGAAAGCCCGCGCACATAATCGGTTTCACGCACGGAAAGCGTATCGGCGCGCGCCTCAATCAGCCCGTAAAACCGGGAAGCCTGATACTGCGCGCAAAGCTCCTCAAAATGCTCGTCGATATAGGCGTCCTCTTTGGGCAGACGCAGAATGATGTGAAATCCGACGCTGCTTTCCACAACGCCGCTCACCTCGCCGTCCGAAAGGGCAAACGCCGCCGCTTCAAATTCGTCGATCATCTCCATATGCGTAAAATAATAACCGTCCGCAGGCATGGAATAATCCTCCGAATAACGGCCGATCAGCACATCCAAGGATTCGCCGCCCAGATATTTTTCAAGCACTTCCTCAGCGATTTTGCGGTTATTTTCCACATCCTCGCCGGGATCGTTTTCAATAAAAATCTGCTTGGCGCGCACAAACGAATCCCCGCGCAGAATTTCAAGCAGCGCCGCCTCGTCATTTTCAATGACCCCCTCCGAAGAAAGCAGCCGCTCATACAGCTTGTCCTCCAGCGCGTCAACGCGCATCAAAAATTCAAATACTTCCTCCGTCATATAGTTCTGCGCAAGCTCATCTGCGAAATTCAGCTTATTTTCCTTAAAATACGCTTTTGTCGCGTCTATATATTCTTCCGCGCTCTGACGGACATCCGCATCGTTCGGCGTGATACCGTAATCGTCGGCAAGCGCAATAGAACCGTACAGCCCCTGCGCGGCCTCCGCCACACGCGCCCGCACCGCGCGGTCGAGCGCGCCGCTGTCATCCGGATAGGACTCGGCGAGCGTCGCGCGGTAATTGAGGTAAAAATATCTGTACAAATCATAAGTCGCCTCATATTTGCCGACATACAGCGCCGTCCAGCCGTATTTTTCAAGATAGGCCGCTTCCCTGCGCTCTTCCACAAAACGGACGATCAAAAATGTCAGCACAACCGCAAGCAGAACAATTCCCGCCGCGGCGATCCATTTTTTAACGCTCTTTTTTTTCAGTTCTCTTTGCGAAAGCAATTCCCGGTTCATTCTCTGTCTCCGTTTCTCCGGCCGCGCCGGAACGATTGTATACGGTATATCTCAGTCTGTCGGCAAAGTAAAAACAAATATACCGAAGCGGCTGTTTTCAAGGCGGCCGCGCCTCCCGAAAGCGTCGGCGCGCGCCGCGTGTCGGCGCCGATCTGCACCCCGACTGCAAAATTTGTATATGGCGTTCAACCGCCGAAAAGACTCGGTTTTTCAGGCAGTCTGAATATATTTATAATACTATACAATTTGGAGCGGGTCAAGAAAATTGCAAAATTTTCTTGACAGGCGCGCCGTCCGGCGGTATAATAAGCTGGATTTTGATTTTGAATTTCAAATTCAATTTATGGAGACACGATGAAACAGCAATACAACACAAAACAAAAAAACGCCGTGCTTGACTGTCTTGCGGAGCAGACCAGCCGCAGTCTCACGGTGGACGGCGTTCTCGCAGCGCTTGCCGCGCGCGGAGAACGCATAGGCCGAAGCACGGTCTACCGCCGGCTTGAGGAACTCTGCCGCGAGGGCTATGCGCGCCGCTTCGCCCCCGAAGAGGGACGGAGCGTGACCTACCGCTTTATCGGCAGCGGCTGCGGAGAAAAAAGCCACTTTCATCTGATTTGCAGTGCATGCGGCATCGTCTACCACACGCACTGCCCGGAAATGGAAGCGATTTTTCAGCATGTAGCCGACGAACACGGCTTTGCGGTGGACACACAGAAAACCGTTTTGTACGGCGTATGCGAAAACTGCCGGGGAGGAAAAAACAAATGACTTTGCCCTTGAAAAAACTTTTCTGCGCGCTTTTTGCCGCGTTCATTCTCTGCGGCGCGCTGTACGGCTGCGCCCAAACGTCCGAATCGGACAAGCCCCTGAAAATCGTCGCCACGCTTTTTCCTGAGTACGATTTTGCAAACACGCTTGCGGGCGGCCGGGCTGAGGTCACGCTGCTGCTCTCGCCGGGGGCTGACGCGCACTCCTTTGACCCATCCCCGAAAGACATCCTCACCATCACGGACGCCGACCTCTTTATCTACACGGGCGACAACATGGAGCTTTGGGTGCGCCGGCTGCTCGAAAGCGAGGATATAGCGCGCGCCCTGTCGTCCGGCAGTCTGACGGTGCTTGATTTGTCCGCGGCGCTCGGCCTTTCCGAAGAGACGCATGAGCATACCGACGCCGAAGAGGCGCACGAACACGAAAAAGAGGCCGATCCGCATATCTGGACATCCTTCCACAACGCGGAAAACATGTGCATTGCCATCACCGACGCGCTCTGCGCGCTGGATGCCGGGGGCGCAAAAGCCTACCGTGAAAACCTCGCCGCCTATACAAAACAGCTGCAAGCGCTCGACGCCGAGATGCAGAAAATAACCGAGCACGCTTCGCTTGACACCGCCTACTTCGGCGGCTCGTTCGCCTTTGCCTGTCTGTTTGACGATTACGGACTTCTGCACCGCTCGGTATACGCAGGCTGCGCCGCGCACACCGAACCGTCCGCCGCCGCGCTGGACAGTCTGATTGCGGACATGCGCGCCGCCGGCGCGCGGTATGTGCTGTATGACAGCGCGTCCGAGGAAAAAACCGCCCGGACCATTGCCGCCGAAACCGGCGCCGAGGCGCTGCACATCCATGCCATCCACAACATCACCAAGGCGGAACTGGACGCCGGAGAAACGTATCTCACCCTCTCCGAAAAGAATCTCGAAGCTCTCAGAAAGGCGCTTGACGCATGAATGAAATCATCACCTGCACGGACGTGACCGTGCACAACGAAAAAACGCTCGCGCTCAAAAACGTGAGTTTTTCGGTACATGCCGGCGAATTTTTATCCATTGTCGGGGAAAACGGCGCGGGCAAATCCACGCTGGTCAAAACGATTCTCGGCATTCTGAAGCCGGACAGCGGGAAAGTCGAAACGGCGCCGGGGGTAAGCGGAAAAATCGGGTATTTGCCGCAGCAGTCGAGCGCGCAGCGCAACTTTCCCGCAAGTGTCCGGGAGGTCGTGCTCTCCGGCTGCATCGGATCGACCGGCGTCTTTCCGTTTTACACCCGCGCAAATAAAGCCCGCGCGGCCGAAAACATGCGTCTGCTCGGAATCGACGCGCTCGCCTCAAAAAACTACCGCGCCCTGTCGGGCGGCCAGCAGCAGCGCGTATTGCTGGCGCGCGCGCTCTGCGCGGCCGAACGCATTTTGCTGCTCGACGAGCCCGCCGCAGGCCTTGATCCGGTTGTGACAGCCGATCTCTACGCAACGATCATGCATCTGTGCCGCGAGCACGGCATGACGGTGATTATGGTCTCGCATGACATCACGGCGGCCATGCGCCTGTCCGACCGGATTCTGCATCTGGCGACTTCCCTGCGCTTTCTCGGCACCACCGCGGCCTACGCCAAAACGCCGCTCTGCGCAGCCATGACGATGGGAGACGAAACAAATGATTGAACAGATCGCAAGGCTTTTTTCCCATACCTTTATGCAGTACGCGCTGATCGTGGGCGTGCTGGTCTCGCTTTGCGCGGCGCTGCTCGGCGTTCTGCTCGTGCTGCGGCGGTACGCCATGATCGGCGATGGACTCTCGCATGTCGGCTTCGGCGCGCTGTCGGTCGCCTATGCGCTCGGCGCCGCGCCGATGGCCGTAGCCGTTCCCGTTGTGATTCTGACCGCGTTTGTACTGCTCGGCCTTTCCGAGAGTGAAAAAATCCGCGGTGACAGCGCCATAGCCGTTCTTTCCTCCGCCGCGCTGGCCGTCGGCGTGGTCGCGTCCGCCCTCTCCGGCGGCACGGCCAGCGATCTGAACGGCTATCTGTTCGGCAGTATCCTCTCGCTGACCCGCGCGGACGTTCTGCTCTCGGTCGTCCTCTCCCTGACGGTCATCCTGCTGTTCGCGCTCTTCAAAAACCGCATTTTCGCGGTGACGTTCGATACCAATTTTGCCAAAAGCGCGGGCGTGCACGTCCGGCTGTACAACACGCTTTTGGCCCTGCTTATCGCCATTACCGTGGTCGTGGGTATGCGGATTGCGGGAACCATGCTGATTTCCAGCCTGATTATCTTTCCCGCGCTCTCGGCCATGCAGCTTGCAAAGAGCTTTCGGGGCGTCATCCTGCTCTCGGCCGTCCTCTCGGTACTCTGTTTTACGGCAGGGCTTTTGCTCTCGTTTTCCCTGCCTGCCGGCGCGATGATCGTGCTGGTCAACCTCGGCGTACTGGTCGTATGCTCGATTGCCGGACGGCTCTGCCGCCGTGCGTAGGTCAAGCGCCGCTCTGTCTGAAAAATCAATGAAAGGAACTTTTACCATGATCCGCATCCGAAGCGAAGAAGCAAAAGACCGTTCCGCTGTAGAAAAGCTCACCCGAAAAGCCTTTTACAATGTCTATATACCGGGTTGCGTCGAGCACTATCTGATCCGCATCATGCGCGGCCATACCGACTTTATCCCCGAATTGGATCTCATCGCACAACTGGACGATGAAATCATCGGCAGCATCATGTATACAAAAGCCCGTCTTACGGATGAAAACGGAAATGAAAAGTCGATTCTCACGTTCGGGCCGCTCTGTATCGCGCCAGAGCATCAGAGGAAAGGCTACGGCAAAATGCTGATGCGGCATTCCTTTGAAAAAGCCGTCTCCATGGGCTACGATACCGTTGTGATTTTCGGCTCCCCCGCCAACTATGTGAGCAGCGGCTTTAAAAGCTGCAAAAAATTCAATATTTGTCTTGAGGACGGCCGTTATCCGTCGGCCATGCTGGTCAAGGAACTCATTCCCGGTATTTTAGACGGTCGGAAATGGTTCTATCATGACAGTCCCGTCATGGCCGTTTCTCCGGAACAGGCGAAAGCGTATGATGATTCGCTGGAACCGATGGAAAAGAAATATTTGCCGTCGCAGGAAGCGTTTTATATCATGAGCCATTCCTTTGTGGAGTAAGCGGAAGCCGCCGAAAAACCAAGGTTTTGCGACGATGGGGCGCGTATAGGCGTGAGTACAGGCATGAGGGGGTACCAGGCGTCAGCCTGGGGGAGTCCTGATGCCAAAAAAGAGGTGCCCGGCGCAAGCCGGGAGGAGTCCTGACGCCACAAGGAGAACCCCTTTCCGAAGGGCGTATTCGCGCCGTCGCGCCGCCGTTGGCGGCACTCGCGCGCCCGTAAGGTGTTTACAAGGCGGCGCTGGTCCGCCTTGTAAACATATTTTATTCTTTCTTTTTTCAACAAGCTAAAACCGCTGAGACTCGTTTTCTGTGAGTCCCAGCGGTTTTGACATAGAACACATTTTCAAAATACAGAATCTTCACTCACTTGTCGGTATACACCGGTTTTTTCAAAAAAACCTCACAAAGATTGTCGGATGTAAAACAGCAGCATGTATACTGTCCGTTTCGGTTGGCGTAGATCTTGCCGGTATCCGAGGCGCTGCCGCGCGAGGTATACTCCGCCGCGTACCCGCGGTACGATATGCGAATACGGTTTTCCGTGACTTCGGTCTCGGTATGCTCCGCCCCGTCAAACAAAAAGACCGGCAGCACCACCGCGACCTTTCCGCTTCCCGAAACCGAAATTTTCACGCCCGATTCGTCGACCTCATACCGCTCGGTCAGGATCTCACCGTTTGACAAACGGCATTCAACCGCAAAAAATGCGCGATCCGAATCGGCGTGATAATCTTTCAAAGTATGCTTTGCATCCCGATCCGATCCGCAAAGCAGACCGTCGTTTACAACGGCCGCGCCGCAGATTGAAAGCGGAGAGGGATTCTGAATATCCAGCGCATAATGCGGGCTGTCGGTAAACGGAAGCGACAACAGCATGGCGGACGGAACGCCGCCATAGTGGATTCTGCCGAGACCGGAAGCATCATACTTATAATCCGCAGCCGTGTCGTATTCCAAAAACCACCCGCCGCACTTCAAAAACACCTTATGAAAATCCGCCGAAGTGACCGCAACATACGGATCGCTGTCCGCCGCGCACGGTTCTATGCGGTCATCGGCAAACAGATAGGCAAGATAGATAAACGAGGCCAGGGAAATCATGTATTTATCAAAATACGCATAGGCTTCGCAGCCAAAACCGCTGTCCGGCGGGTACTGGTTTTTTACGTGAGTTCTGACGCGCCGCTCGGCATCGCGTTCAAGCGACGCGCATGCTTTGAGCGCCGCCGCCTTATAGACTCCGGCCGCCTCCGTATCACCGAGGCTTGCATGTCTTGCGGCGGCAAATTCCAGCAGCGCCGCAAGATAGGCTTCGTTAAACAAAAACTGATTGCTCCGCCCGCCGTAGGGAATTTCGCCCGTCACCGACTGCATTTTCAGCATAAGAGGTTCAGCCTTTGCAAGCAGTTCCCCGATTTTTTCGGCGTATTTGCCCCGATACCCGAAATGCAGCAGCACCGCAAGCTGACAGCGCGCCGCCAGGTCATACAGCATCGGATTTCCGGGATCCTTATACATGCCGTTTTCATCAAACGACAAAAGCTGAGAGGGCACCTGTACATTCAGAAATGCTTCCGCATCGGTAAGTCCGATATACTGCCGCATAAATTCACTCGCGGCATTATACGCCGCCCAGTTGCTCTTGGGCGTGTCCGGCGATTTGGCGATGGCCGTATAACAGGTATACGGATCGATTGTACCGAGTTTTTGCCGCCATCCGTCGATTGTCGGTTTCTCCACGATGCCGGAGCGCTCCAATTCCAGAATGCAAAAAATCAATTCCTTAACCGAAAAATCATTTGCAGCCCGAACTTTCGGCACCTGCGAACAGCAGAGTTCCATCATTTCGCAAAACATCGGCAAAAGCTCGCTGTGTATACCGTGAGACAAAAGGATCCCGATATTGGCGGTAAGCCTCGGAAACCCGTGTTCCGTCAGACCGGCGCGCTTTACTTGATCGAAAAACTGTTTTATGCGCGTTTCTCCGTAGGCTTCCAGCGCAAAATTCATAATTTTCAAATAGTTTTGTCTCATCCCGCACCTCCGAAAATCAACATGCCCGCATACATCTGCCGATAAAGTAAAAACTGCTAATAAAAATATGTTTACAAGGCGGACATGCGCCGCCTTTTTTCGCCGAAAAACTGCGGTTTTTCGACAATCTGTTTCTGCATAATGCTATTATCACGCCGAGTCCTGCATTTGTCAATCGTTTCCTTTGAAATTCCGACTGCCCAAGGATCCGGAAATTGAAGTTGAATCGGATAGTACGGCGCAAAAATGGCAACCATACTATAGAAACTGTAATAACAGGAGGATTTTACATGGCAGTCGAATTTAAAAACAGCGAAACCAAACAAAATCTGATGCGCGCATTCGCAGGCGAAAGTCAGGCGCGAAACCGCTATACCCTTGCCGCTTCCCAGGCAAAAAGCCAAAAGCTGCACGTGGTAGAGGCGATTTTTAAATTTACGGCGGACCAGGAAAAGGAACACGCGGAGATTTTTTACAATCACCTCAAAGAGTGCGCAGGCGAGACCATCCATATTGACGGCGGATACCCGGTCGATATTTCGCAGTCGGTTGTACAGCTGCTCCGGTACGCGCAGCACAACGAATACGAGGAACACGACGACGTGTACCGCGCATTCGGCGACAAGGCCAAGGAGGAGGGTTTTGCCAAAATTGCCGCGTCCTTTCACAGCATCGCCGAAATCGAAAAAACGCACGGAGACCGGTTCGGCCGCTTCGCCGACCTGCTCGAACAAAACAAGCTCTTCCTTTCGGATGTGGAATGCGGCTGGATGTGCCTCAATTGCGGCCATATCGCCAATACCAAAGGCGCGCCTGAAATATGCCCGGTGTGCAGTCACGATCAGGGCTTTTTCATCCGTCTTGAAATGGCGCCGTTTTGCGGCTGAGCAAATTTTGTCTATCCGTTTCTGTATGGAAGGCGGCTGTGCCGCCTTCCATACGTCTTGCAGCCGTGAAAATGCGTGAAGCGTCTTGAATAGGCAAATACCCTGTCGGAAACCCTCCGGTTTTCCACGACCAAAAAAGCTGCATACCTACCCTGCAGCTTTTTTTATACGCCATTTAATTTAAGATTCGAGATCCATCCGATACCATTCATAAATGACCGCAAGATTGTAATCACACACGCGGCTGCCGCCATGACGAAGCATGTCCAGCATCGCCTCTTCCTCCGCGCTTCTCTTCGGACGCTTGGACAAATCGGCGATCAGAAACGGAGACACCACCGCCATAATCAGTTTATAAATACCGCGCAGCTTTGTCTTGTCAAAACCGCCCTGCAGCAAAAAAACCGGTTCAATCGTATTCATGCCGTTCGCCTTGCGCACTTTTGGAATCTGGGTATATGTATCGCCGATACCGACGCCGCACGGCATGGGAATTTCAAAGCGCTTCAGCGCGCTTCTGTATCCCATTATACGGCCGGCCATCAGCCACCCGAAATAAATAATCTCGATTCCACGCGATAATTCCCGCTTTGCCTGAGCATACGAATATACAGGCAGCCCGGTCTTTTCGCCGAGCATCTTTGCATATTCGGCAGCATAACCTGTATTGGAAGTATACACAATCGCCTCAATCATTTTGCTTTTCCGAACCTTTCATAATTTTGTCGGCACACAAACTGCAACCAACGCAGCTGCGGCACCGCTGAAAATGAACGACATCCTATAAGCGACGCTTGATTGCCGGAAAAGAATCCGTAATTTACTTCGGCAAAATCTATTCGTTTCCGTACTGTCTATTTTTCGTATTGCCCGGCTGAAAAGCGCAAACAATTTTCCCAACGGGTTCGAAAACGCAAATCCAATACAATCCGATCTGCCAAAAGTTTTTCGTTTAGGCGCTCCGAACGAGAGATCCCTTTTGAAAAGCGCGTAATAAACAAATCTTCGACAAAAATCCCATATATTCCGCTTATTGAATTCCTTATTTTCCCAGCATGTACAATTACCATTGTATACGTAAATGCCGAAAAGGTCAATACATTTTATATACAATTCAAAATAAATCCATGCGTCTGGCGTGAAAAAAGTTGTCCCGGAGTTTGTACTTCGGGACAACTTTTTACTTATTTTCAGCGGTCGGTTCGACACCGGCTGTTTTACGAAGCGCGCTCGAAATTAAATCCAAAAACGTCTGTGCGGGAATCTCAAGCCTTGCATAGCGGCTCTGCCAGTCAAAGCTGCCGTCGTTGAGCATATAGATCAAATGCTTATTCAGGTTGGCGGGCTGATAGCAATATCCGAGATCGTAGGCGCGCGTTTCAAAGATAATGTCCAGCATCGCCGAGCTTTCCTCGTCGCGCGTGTACTGACCGTTCAGCGTTTTGTCATAGTAAGCGGGAATAATATACTCATGCGAATAGTAGCCGATCGCCTCTATGATCGCCGACGTGCGCTCCTCATTCTCTACCATCAGCGGCACGCATAAATAGTTCATATAGAACGGCGCAACCGTATTGGCATATTCGGTCTGCTGCTCATTGTACAAAACATAGGGCAGAATGCCGTAATCGGTCTCCATATCCCGAAATTCGCCGAGCTTGCCGATCGTCGTCATAAAGAAGAGCGCCTGATCTCCGCTGAAGATCGGAATATACTCTTTTTTCGCCGAGTTATGCTGATATTTCAGCGAGCTTTCGGGATCCATAACCATGTTGAAGAATTTCTCCAGCATATTATGCGTAACCTCGGTATTGATCGTCAGTTCATAATTCAGCGTATCGGGGTCGAGTGTGACCATCTTCTGACCGGCGGAGTTCACCACGCCGTACACCGCATCCACCCAGTACAGCGTGCCGTAAACATCGGTAACGCCGTCGCCGTTGGTATCATCCGTGACTTCCTTGGAGATGGAATACATCTTGTCGATCGTCCACTTATGCTCGTTGACAAGATCGTACAAATTTTCGACCTTATAGGTCTCGGCCAGCTTTTTGTTGAACGCGATGCAGTAGGTTTGATCCATCATGCTGATGCCGAAATCACCGGTCGTAAAGAACAGCGTACCGGCAAACTCAAATGCATCATTCGCCTTTTCGTCATACCAGTCATTGTCCTGATCGAAATAGGGCAGTTGATTGAGGTCGGAGAGATACCCCTCATAGGCCAGCTGGCTGACGTCATAGCCGGGAATCACGCACATGTCATAGTTGTAGTCGCCCGACATAGCTTCTTTTACAAGCACCCGATATGCTTCGGGAGACTGTTGATTGGCCGTCGTATTCCTCTGGGAGGTGACAATCTTAATGCCGTAAAGATCCTGCACCGCCTTGTTTCGCCGCTCAACTGCGGAGTCAATCACCGTCGGATTCTCTTCATTGTACAAAAAGTCATTCGTATTGACCGACCCGCGGCCGGCAGAAAGAATTTTGAACTCGTATCCGTCAAAGTTATATTCGGGAAGCTTATATTCCTCCTCCGTCACGACGGTTGTGTCCGAGGATACATCCCCCGTATTGTCCGGTTCGGTTTTGCCGCATGCGGCAAACGGCAGACACATTGCCAGAATCAGCAGCGCGGCGAGCAATTTTTTACACATAAATCAATGCCTCCTTCATATCCGAAAATAAGCCGGCATACCGGCAAGCCGCCATGACTCGCCGGAACGCCAAGCTGCAGAACATGATCCGTTAAATCAGTTTTTCCTGCGGCGTACCCGTGGGTCCGTGCACCACGATAACGTCCGGTCCCTCTTCCATTTCCACAAACTTCATCGGGTCATAGCAGATATGGCGGGGAGAAATTTCGGTCGTGCTGAAATGCTGATGATAGAACATGATATACCGTCCGTCGGCCGTGCGCGTATACACCGAGTCGCCCGTACCGCGGGTAAATCCGGTCGCGCGGAGAATCGGGTTGTATTTATACTTTCTGTAGGGTCCGAGCGGCTTTTCCGCAATGGCAAAACCCTCGCCGTAATCGCCCTTGTAATGCGATCCGGCATAGATCATGTAATAAAGCCCTTTGTGCTTCATAATGACGCCGCCCTCAACGATGCGCGCATAATCGCATTCCCACGGTTCGGTCGGCACCATGATCTTGACCAGGGTATCGTCGAGCGGCGTGACGATGCCGTCCTCCATTTTGACTTCATACGCCCAGATCTCGTTGCCGTTGTTAAAACGGACAACCGTGATATAGGTTCTTCCGTCCTCGTCCACGAACGGATGTCCGCCGATTTCCTGCACATCCTCATGCAGAGGCTTCATCGTTTTGGACTTGAACGGACCGAGCGGCGACGCGCTGGACGCAAACGCGACCTGCGCACGGCGCTTGCCGCGCTCATCGGGCGCGGTATGCGAAGCATAAAACATATAAAACATGCCGTCTTTGTAAATGACGTTCGGGCTCATATACTCATTGTTGCCCCAGCCGTCCTTGCCGTGGAACACCACCACAGGCTCCGACCAGTGAATCAAATCCTCGGAGGTATAGCACTGGAACAGGGACATATCCTGCGTATCGGTAAAGTAGAGATAGTACATGCCGTCGTAGAACAAAATATCCGGGTCCGCGCCGTATACAACCGGGTTTTTATAGAAATTGTCCTTGTCAAAAACCGGCGTCTCGCCGATTTCGCTGACCGAAACCCCGCGGAACTGCGCCGCGCCGTCGCCGAGGTTCAGGCCGATAACGCCGCGCGGGAAGTGGGAAAGCTCAATATCAAATTTGGGATAGGGATCGGTTTCGGTAACAAAGTTGTTGAACCAGATTTTTGCATATGTACCCCGCATCTCCACACGGATCTTATACCACTGATCTTTTCCGAACGGATAGCGCATGGAACCGAGCACGCGGTTATCCCGGTCGCCGCCGTTGACCTTGGTCAGCTTGACCGAGCAGTCGGCCGCGTTGACGGAGAGGTAATAGCCCGCGATCCAGGCAACGCCGTTTTTGCCCTGCGCGCGGAAATAAACGCCCGCTTCACCGTCCTGCACCAGTTTGATTTCGCATTCAAAAGCGAAATTTTTCGGCGCCTGTTCCTTAGAAAACAAAATTGCGCGATGCTCCGGAACCGGGAAAAGCGCATCGCCGGCCTGCGCCGTAAAAACGCCGTCCTTTTCATCGACTTTGGCGCCGAGGTTGATCCATTCCATCATACATTCTCCTTGCTGAAAGTATAAAATTTCTGTTTTTTCCCCGCGCGGGAAGTCCCGCTTCGGGAAAACGTGCGCGCAAGATTGACAAAGCCAAACAGACGCGCCCTGACTTTACCTATAGAATACCCGCACAAGCAAAAATAGTCAATGTTAAAACATTTGCTTTTTGTTCAAAAAATCCATCTGTTTTGTGCAAAAATATTGCATCGGTCAAATCAGGCGGGATGTTTTCAAGCAAATAGTACAAAATTTAACCGGCGGTGAAAAAAATCGCACGATTGGAGACGAAAAACGGAGGTCAGATATAAAAATCAACTTAGTCTGTCGCGAACATAAGAATTGCAAAGAAACAAAATATAAAAAGCGGGGTTCAACACGCGATGCACTGCGTGTTGAACCCCTGCCTTTTCGCGCGCAAGCGCCGCCGGGCGGCGCAAAACGCGGATTTTTCACCGATCAGCTGCACGAGTCTGCGCGTACAATTTACTGTCGCAAAAAAGTATCTGCGCACAAAATCCCCGTGCCTGCATAAATCTGTCCGGCCGTCAGGACGGCATTTGCAGATTAACCGTCTCCCATTTTGCAAACAGCGTCATATCGCCGCGCACCGGCGCCGTAAAATCATACGGTGTCTGATACCGCGCGTCCGCGTACCAGCCCGCAAAGCGGAAACCGAGCTTGACGGGATTTTCCGGCGCTGTGACCGTTTTGCCCTTCTGCACGGTCTGCGACCCGATTTTGGCCGCGCCGACCGTGTCAAAACGAACGGTATAGTTTCCCTTGTTCCTACCGATCACAAGCGCGATCAGGTTGCGGTTGCCCTCCTTATCGGGCAGCGCGGGGATCGGTCTGGTTTCTGTGAAACCGCAAACGGCGCAGATGCGCGCCTCTTCTCCGGCTGCGCCCGGTTTGACGGGTTTGGTTTCGGCCCACTCGCCGAAAGAATGTCCCGCGGGAATCGGCTCCGTATAGGAATACGCGCAGTCTGTGCAGGTAAAAGTCTTTTCTCCCGGCTCTGTGCAGCTTTTTGGAACCGTGATGGATTCAACCATGTCTGCATGATTGCACCGCGCAAATTCCGCGTAAATCGTATGGTTTTCCGAAAGATCGGTAAACGCATACCGCTCCACCGCGCCCACCGAAATTCCGTCAACTTTTACATCGCAGAGAACATATCCCGCCTCTGCCGAAATCGTATAGGCAATATCCCCGCCGACAACCGCTTGTGTTACGCCGGCCGGCGCAATGCCCCCGCCCGCCGACGCCGCAGCCGTCACGGTTACAAAACGCTCCGCAACGTCCTCGGTCAAAACCGCCGTCGCCGTGCCCGCAAGCGTGACCGAGCGTTTTCCCGTAAACGTAAGATGGTCGGCTCCGCGCGAACCGCCGCTGATTTCATAAAAACTGCCGCTGTTGACTTCAACGTCGGAATCAAGCGCCGTCAGTCCGTACAACTCGCCGACATATTCTTCAAGGCAAAGTCCGCTGTCCGCAAGCGCCTCTGCGTGCTCGGCGCCGACATAGCGGAAATGCCATGCTTCATAGATAAATCCGGTCTGCGCGACCTTGTCCTTTAAAAATCTGAGAACAAACCCGTATTTCGGCCCGTTTTCAACCAGCCAGGCCCATTCGGCCGTCTCGTCATAGTGATGATGATTCAGACCGCCGTAGCTGAGCGTATTGTCATAAATATCCACCGCATAGCCGAGACGATGCTCCGAGCCGTAAGGCAGACCGCAGGATTGGTTGACATAATGAAACGCCGATTCAAAACCGCAACCCGCCTTGCGTCGTCTGGAACCGACCGCGTTTGTAAAGAGCGCATACTGACGCAGATAGGTTCTGGAAGCATCGCTCATATAGGGCGTCTTCAACCCTGCCGCTTCCATGGCCGTAATCATGTCGTCAAACGCCGCTGCCGCCTCGGCGCGAAGCGTATACGTCGTGTTCGTGTTTGTATGCTTGGTCACAACTGCGGAATCGGGCAGGCTGTCCTCGGTATACGGAAGAATGCTTGTGCAAATGCGCAAAGTCTCCTCGGCGATTTCAAGACCCACCAGATCATTGTACCGGAAATACTGATAACCGCCGAGAAGCGTAAGCTTGTAGTGATCTTCCGCGTAATTTTTCAGCATTTCGCAGTCCGATCCGAAAACGACCCTGTGATAACGCGCGGCTATCGTCGTGGCCAAAGTATGCTCGGCGTCAAAAACGATATGATCGAAAATCACATCGCCCGACATTCGGTAGTGTACGTCTCCGTCAAAAACGAACTTTGCGCCGGCGGCGCGGTAATCCACCCCGCCGTACTGCGAAGTAACCGTGACCGTACCGCTGTGTACCGGCTCCTGGAAGCACATGGGTTCATTTTTGATCCTGAATTCATGATTGGGAACCAGCGTATATTTTCCCACCAGAACGACGGTTCCGCCCGCCCGGACGGCTTTGAGCGCCGCCTCGTAGTCCGCCGTCGGATAGGCGGGACTCCTGCCGTCGCCGAAGCCGCCGTCCGCCAAAAATACGACATCCTCCGCAACCCTTGCGGGCATTTCGTCTGCATTTACATATTCCGTATGCCCGCAGACCGAGCAGGAATGAATCTGTACGTCCTTATCAAACGGATTTGGGTACGCGACGCCGAAATCATGGGTATTCTCATACGCGCAGACCGTTTCCACGCAGTCAAAAAGCGCAAGCTCGGCGAGGAAAACCACGCCGTCCGCAACCGCGCGCGGGTCATAGATCAGCCGCTTGCTGCCGGCTACAGCGTACAGGGGCACACTGTCAAACTCCCATATGTCTCCCCCGTCTACATAAATATTGACATCCCCGGTCATGGTGTTGGTCGTCTCCGAACCGCCGGTATACAGATTTTCAATCACGGCGTCACCGCCGAGACAGAGGTTTGCGCCCGCAGCAACCGAACCGCCGCTCACCGCGCCGAGAAACACGTACCGGATATGCGCGGTTCCGTCCACCGTGACGCTTGCCGTTCCCGTATGTACACGCGCGCCGCTGTAGCGCGAAAACGCGACCACCCGGCTGACTTTGCCGCTGTGAATGACGATACACGGATCATCCGCATACGCCGCCTGCGCGTTTTCGCCCTTGTTATGGCCGCCCACGATATACAGGCCGTTTGCGTCCACGGTATCGTCATAGTTTACACGCATCCCGTCGCCGAAAACCAGCTTGTTGAAGCCGGCGCTGATTACGCCCGTCGTCGCAATGTCAATGGTCAGATTTTCAAAATGCATCTCGCTCCCAAGCGTAAAATTGGCCGAACCCGCATACACAAGCTTCGCGCCCAAGTTGCGGTAATCGGTTCCGCCGTATACCGACGTTACCGCAACCGGCGCGCCGCATACGGGCGCGGAAAAGGATGTCATTGTCACTTCGCCGCAGACGATAATTGTTCCGCCCGCGGGGAGCAAAGAAAATGCCGCCGCAAAGCTGTCGCCATCAAAAGCAAATACCGCGTCCTTGCCGCAATCCGCGCGCGCCGTAAGCGCGCCCGCGGCCGCTCCGCCGTTTTCGGTCACCGAATAGGTCAGCAGCGCGCTGCCGCCCGCGGTTTTAAAAACCATTTTTACGGTAAAATCCGCGTAACTTTCCGCATAGCGCAGCAAAAGACCGTCGGCTGTGCTTTTCGCCGTCATGTCGCGCGGCCAAATAAGTTCAGGCAAACTGCCGGACAGATCATTCGGCAGAGCAAGAAGTACGCTTTTCATCTTCGTATCCCCCTCTGTTTCTTCCGTAACCGTATCAAAGCAAGACGCAAAATTTGACGGAAGCTTTACGGTCGATTCATAAACCAACGTGCGCGTGCCGCCTGAAAAATACGACGCCGCAGCGTTGCCGAACGCCGTGACGGCAGCTTGGCCGCACATCCGGACGTTCACGCTTCCGTTCATGCCGCCGTTGCCGCTGATATACAGCGTCGGAACCGCCGCAGACCCGGAAAGCGTCAAATCGGCGCTGCCGCCCTTTGAAGAACTCGCATTGCCGACGCCGAGACTGACGCCGCCCGTTATAACGGTCGTACCACCGACAGACACGGTCATCTTTCCGGTATGGGAAACATTGGCGGTCGAGCGTCCGAACGTGCAGATGTCCAAATATTTGCCGCTGTTGACCGTCAGATACGATTCCCCTGTAAACGCGGATATTTTTTCATTGTTGTTTCCGCCGCAGACATATATTTTTCCGGTCGTTGCAATGCCCTCGCCAAGGGTAAGCCCCTTAAAGTTGCCGGCGATCACGCCGGTCCCGGCAAAAATGTTCAGATCGGCAAACTCCGTTTCGCCCCCGCAGGCGAAAGTGTACGACTGAATGTTGAATACCGCGCCGCCCGCGCGGTAATCCACGCCCCCGTATACGCTGGTAAAGGTGATTTTACCCGCGTGTGCCGGCGCATTGAATCTTGCCGTGATTTTCAGTGCGCCGCAAATAACAAAAGTTGTATCGCTGTCGCCGGCAGCCTTGTAGGCCGCAGTCAATGTGCCGAGCGCCGCTTCGGCGCTCGACCCGTCCCCTGACGCGCCGTTTGCGATATAGATTACCTTGTCGGATGCCGCCGCAGACGTGCACGCAAGCATCACAAACCCCATCACGAATAAAATCGTAAAAAACAGCCGTTTCAATTGCTTTTGCATACGATCCTCCCCCTATATGTACTCTGCTTACAGGATACGCCGTATTTCATTTTTGCACAAGGAAAAAAAGGCTGCATAAAAATCACAAAATTTTAACATCCGATTTACAAGAGCAGGAATTTCTGATACAATGAAAACACAGAGAGGGGGCGGCAAACGATGGCGCTGCTGGTTCTTTGCGACGCGAAATACTATCGAAGCGTATGGTGTATGAAAAAGCTCTGCGGCATCTATGATGAAGCGGCCAAACGGCGAATCTCCGTGCCCCTCTATACCGATTTGTCCGCCTTTGAAAAGGACGCCGGGCAATACGAGAAAAACGCTGCGGTGATCTGTCTGTTTGATTCCGTGGCCTGGATGGAAAAGGCCGCCGAAATCATCGAACAGGCCGGACTGCATCCGATTTTGTCAACCTACATGTGCAACCTGCTTCCCCCGCGCGGCGCAAGCGTCGTCGCCAGCAACGCCGACGACGCCATGTACACGGCCGTTGATTATCTGCAAGGCTGCGGCAAATGCCGCATCGCGCTTGTCGGAATCAACCGGGACAGTTGGAATGATACCGGACGCGCCAACACGCTGAAACAATATACGGCCGAGGACGCGCGCGGGCTGTTTTACATTGACGACAGCATGGAAAACTGTTTTGCCGCGTTTTACGCGCAGCATACGCGGTATGACGCCGTTATCTGTTCAAACGACCACATCGCCATCCATCTTTGCGAATGGTTCCGCCGTCGCGGCGAAAAGCCGCCGTTTTTGCTCAGCTTTACCGATACGATAACCGCGCGCCTTTACGCCGACGGGATCACTTCGATGTCGGTCAACTTTTACGAGGTCGGGCGAACCGCTGTCGCGGCTTATTTTGACCGCCTCCGACACCGTGCCGAATCGGTTTGTATTTTCCTCAAAAGCGAACTGCATATCCGCGGCAGCACGGACAATCAACCGTATATCCAGAATCGGCTACCTTTACAAAAAGCCGTCGAGGACGCGAAACAGCCCGGCAAAATCACCATCCCCCTGTTTCAGAGAAGGCTCAGCCGGCTGGAACATCTGCTGAATACATCCGATGCAGTAAACCTGAAACTGATTTACGGTTTGCTTTCAAACCACAGCTATGAAGAAATGGGCGCGTTCTGCTATCTGACGCCGGAGGCCGCGCGCTACCGCGTCCGCAAAATCAGGGATATGCTCGGATGTGAAAACCGCCGCGAAGCCGCCGCGTTTTTAGCCGACTATGTATCGGTCAAGAATCTCGGATGCATGATTTCCGAAATCGAGGATTCGGTTTTTCACACGAAATTTTCAAAGAGAGCCGCCGACGCCGATCTATTAAAAAAAGCGGAAAAGCAGAGCTAAAGCCCTGCTTCCGATTTGTAAAAGTTAAATTTTCCCGCCGTTTTGAAACGGCAAAACAAATCTCAAACATAAAAAAGCCGGTTCTCACCGGCTCTGACCGCCGCAAAACCAAGGTTTTGCGACGATGGGGCGCGTTCGCTCGCGCCG
>OLGD01002108.1_pt1 | contig 24401 bp, 20 predicted proteins | sample 1605311 | NCBI WGS metagenome assembly OLGD01 (sample SAMEA3888917, study PRJEB22519) | human gut metagenome | biome: human gut; feature: human-associated habitat; material: faeces | place: Denmark | collected 2010
CGCAGATTGTTGACAAGCTGCGCTTGACCCGATACTATAAAGGCAAGTCGAATACGCGCCAAGGAGGTGCAACCATGACCGCCGTGATCTACGCCCGCTATTCATCCGACAGTCAGCGCGAAGCGTCCATTGAGGGACAACTGCGCGACTGCAAGGACTACGCCGAGAAGAACGGCATCACCGTGGTCGGCACTTACATTGACCGTGCCTATTCTGCCAAGACGGATGACCGCCCGGAGTTCCAGCACATGATAAAGGACAGCGCGAAGAAAATCTTCGACGTAGTTCTGGTCTGGAAGCTGGACCGCTTTGCCCGGAACCGATTCGATGCCGTGAACTACAAGCACCAGTTGGAAAAGAACGGTGTCCATCTGGTGTCTGCCATGGAACCCATTTCGCAGGGGCCTGAAGGCATTATGGTGGAGAGTATGCTTATCGGCATGGCGGAATACTATTCCGCCGAACTCGCCCTGAAAGTGGCGCGCGGTGAGCGCGAAAATGCCCTCCAGTGCAAGTACAACGGCGGCGTGGTGCCGCTGGGCTTCACCATTGGCAAGGAGGACAGGCTATACCATATCGACCCGGAAACGGCTCCTATTGTGCAGGAGATCTTCACCCGGTATGCCGACGGCGAACCGGCTGAGAAGATTGCGGCATCCCTGAACGAGCGCGGCCTGCGTACCCGCACCGGGAAGCCGTTCGTGAAGAACAGCTTCTTCCAGATCTTCCGCAACCGCCGCTACATCGGCGAATACCGCTACAAGGACATTGTGACGCCGGGCGGCATCCCGGCTATTGTTGATCAGGACTTGTTCGACCGGGTGCAGCAGCGTTTCGAGCAGAACAGGATCGCCCACGGTCGGCCTGCAAAAGAGGATGTGAGCTATCTGCTGACCACCAAGCTGTTCTGTGGCAAGTGCGGCACCCTGATGGGCGGCGAAAGCGGCACCAGCCACATGGGGAACACCTACTATTACTACAAGTGCGGCAACGCCAAACGCCACGGCAAGGCGCACTGCGACCTGAAAGCCATCCGCAAGGAGCCGCTGGAGCGGTTCGTGGTGGATACCGCCATTAAGGTGATTTTCAGCGATGAAATCATCGAACGACTGATAGATTTGGTCATGGATGCCCAGCAGAAGGAGAACACCCGGCTGCCTGTCCTGAAAGAGCAGCTCCGGGACACGGAGAAGCGGCTGGCAAACCTTCTGGAAGCCATTGAACAGGGCATCCTGACCCCGACCACCAAGCAGCGGCTGGACGAGCTGGAAGCCCGGAAAGAAGCTCTGAACACCAGTATTCTGGAGGAAGAACTGAAAAAGCCCGTCCTGACCCGTGAGTGGATTCGGTTCTGGCTTGAAAAATTCCGCAAGGGTGACGTGGGCAGCACGGAACACCAGCGGCAGATCATTGATACCTTTGTCAACTCGGTCTACGTCTTTGACGACCGGGTCGTGCTCAATTTCAACTTCACGGACGATGCCAAAACGGTCACCCGTGAGGAAGTGTTGGGTTCGAGTGCTGTGGAGAATGCTCCACCAAAACAAGAGTCCCTGACTTCGGTCAGGGGCTTTTTTGTTGCGTCATCCACTAACCCACGTCAAAGCAGGACGGTACAGGACTCGAACAGCACGTGCCGAGCGCAGCGAAGGCAATCAAAGCCCTAGCAGGGCTTTGATTAGTGCGCGGTTTCCAACGCGTAGGAATGTCTACCAAGAAAGATGCCGCCAGACCATTCGGTCCGGGGATTTTTTGTTGTGACAGGAAAAAATAAGCAAAGGCAGAGTATCACTATGGTAGTGGTATCCTGCCTTTTGTTTTGATATGTTTTATCAGCAGATCACAGCATCCGTTGCAGTATAGCCTTCGAGAGAATTCTCCTTGACCTGAATACAAATATAAGTGATCTCAGAATTGCTTGCAGCAAAGAACTGACGTTTTGCCACGGGAGAAATCTTCAGCCAGTCGCCTGCTGCAAGGCTGATTTCTTCGCCATCGATAACGACCTTGCCTTTGCCGGAAAGAACACCGTAGATTTCCTCATTTGCCTTGTGGGAGTGGACAAACGGAACATTTGCTCCCGCAGGAAGCGTATTCAGACTGATCTCCGCACCAGTCAGGGCGAGCTTTTCATGAAGCTCCGTCCGATTTTCTTTTCCAACTGTCATTTTTGTGTAGCTTGCCATTGTAAGCACCTCCATTTTGATTCGCAATCTTTCATTGCCTGAGCTAAGTATAGAAGCCCGCACATTCAAAAACAAGTACGCACCTTTTTGTAACTGTACACTCAAAAATGAATGTGCTATACTATACACAGAGGTGACTGATATGCGTACAAAAGAAGAACTGCCGGAATGTCCGGTTGCAACAGCAGTATCCCTGATTGGCGGAAAATGGAAACTCTTGCTTCTGCGCAATCTGAAAGAGCGCCCATGGAGATTCAATGAGTTGCAAAGAAGCATCGATGGAATCTCGCAGAAAGTTTTGACCGAGAGCTTAAGACAGATGATTGATGATGGGCTTGCCTACCGCCGTGATTATCACGAAAATCCTCCCAAAGTAGAATACGGGTTGACCGATCTCGGAACGGAAATGTTACCAATCGTCAATGCACTTGCAGACTTTGGCAATTACTATAAATCAGTCGTTGATCGGTCATGATCGATATTATGAAGCAGGGTTTGGGGCTCCGCACGCCCCAACAAGAACCGTCAGTATCATCCGCCTTGCATCCGTAGTCATTTTGTGATACAATGATCCCGACAGGAGGTGTCCCGTATGATGCAGACATTCGTTCGCCCTTCCCGGGATCTGCGCAACCATTACGCTGAAATTTCGGAGATGCTCAAAGACCATGACCATGTGATCATCACGAATCATGGCCGTGGAGAATCAGTCCTCATCAACATTGAGGACTACGCCAGGTACGAGGAGTTTTTGCACCAGCGGTATGTTGCCGAGGCACTTGCCAAGGCAAAGCAGCAGGCGGCTGACCCCGACACGCAGTGGGCAGACCACGAAAACGTATGGGAGACGCTGGGCAAGCAGTATGACGTATAAGATCAAATATCTGCCCCTTGCTGTGCAGGACCTGAACGATATTGCCCGGTATTTGTCCGGTTTTTATCCGAAAACAGCCAGCCGCGTACTGAAAGAGCTGCGGGAGAAGATCACAAAATTAGGCGATACCCCGAAAATGTGCGAGGTCTACCGCCTTGACCCGGCTTATCGTAGGATGGTCGTTGACCAGTATCTGGTGTTCTACCGCGTCAACGATGAAAACAAGATCGTGGAGATTCACCGTGTGCTGCGAGGTGCTTGGAATCTGCCGCAGTATCTGGAATAAATTCAGGTTCGGCTGCTGTGGACAATGCTCCACCACATCCCCAGACCATTCGGTCTGGGGATTTTTTTGTGGTTGGCAGTAGCAGGACGTCTGCCTGTCAATTCCGGCATCTTGGGGTGTATTTTTTTGACGGGTGTGGTATACTTGGATTTGACTCAGAAGAGCAATAAATTTCAGAAGGAACGGAATCATGTCAAAGGATGAATATCTGATCACCGATGCGCCCCTGAAAGCGCTGACGGTTTTTGCAATGCCGATGATCCTCGGCAGCTTTTTCCAGCAGGTCTACAACATGGCCGACTCCATCATCGTCGGTCAGTTTGTTGGTTCCTCCGCGCTTGCGGCTGTCGGTGCCTGTGCTGCGCTGACCAACGTTTTTATTTGTGTGGCGCTTGGTGCAGGTGTGGGTGCAGGCGTGCTTGTAAGCCGCTATTTTGGTGCCAAAGACTATGGCAAAATGAAGACCATCGTGTCAACATCCCTGCTCAGCTTTTTGATCCTGAGCATCGTCCTTGGCGTTTTTGGCTTTTGCTTTTCCCATTCGATGATGAGCGGCTTGCAGACCCCTGCCGACATTCTGGAAGATGCAGTGCTGTACCTGCGGGTCTATTTTGCAGGCTTCCCGTTCCTGTTCATGTACAACATTCTTTCCACCATGTTCACCTCTATCGGGGAATCCAAGATCCCGCTGGGGCTGCTGATCTTCTCGTCCATCCTGAATATCTTTATGGATCTCTGGATGGTAGCCGGTCTTGATCTCGGCGTGTTCGGCGCAGCCCTTGCGACCCTGATCGCACAGGGCATTTCTGCTGTGTTCTCGCTTTTGATCTTCTTTGCACGGATGCGGCGGTACAAAAGCCCCTTTCACTGGTTCGACGGGCAGGAGCTGCAGTCCATGCTCCGCCTTGCCGTCCCGTCGATTTTACAGCAGTCCACCGTGTCCATCGGTATGATGATCGTGCAGGCCGTGGTAAATCCCTTTGGCACACAGGCACTTGCAGGGTATTCGGCAACGATGCGGGTAGAGAATGTTTTCTCCCTGATCTTTGTATCCATCGGCAATGCCGTTTCGCCCTACGTTTCCCAGAATCTCGGCGCAAAGAAAACCGATCGTCTCAAAAAAGGCTACCACGCCGCACTGATTCTGGATCTCTGCTTTGCCGTTCTTGCATTCGTGGTCATCGAGACCCTGCATACCCAGATCTCCTCGCTGTTCTTGGGCAAGGACGGAACCGCGTTGGCTTATCAGGTGTCCGGTGATTACATGAGATGGCTCGGCTATTTCTTCATCTTCATGGGCATCAAGATGGCGACCGACGGCGTCCTGCGCGGGCTTGGCGTCATGCGCCCGTTTCTTATTGCCAACATGGTAAACCTTGCGATCCGTCTGTCCGTTGCCCTGATCTGCGCACCTCGTTTCGGCATCGCCTTTGTCTGGCTTGCCGTCCCGGCGGGCTGGCTGGCAAACTTCCTTGTCTCCTATGCGGCGCTCAGAAGATCGTGGCCCGCAGACAATGCGGCTTCCACCCGATAACCTCTGTTTCTGGCAAAGTTTGGAACTTCGCACCCCTTGATCAAAGCCTCTGACCTCGGTCAGGGGCTTTTTTTGCTGCGTCATCCACCCGTCCATGCTGGAGCGGAACGGCACAAAATACCCCCGGCAGGCTATCGTTCTTGCGGCGGCAGCCTGCCGGGGGTATCGCGTTATCCTGTCAGAAGTTTTCTGCCTTACACCTCGTGCTCCGCCCAGTCCTGACTGCGGCCCACGGCCTTGTGCCAGCCCTTGACCAGTTTTTCCCGCTGGGCAGCGTCCATTTTGGGTTCAAACAGCTGGTTGCAGCTCCACAGGTGGCTGATCTCCTCCCGGCTCTTCCACACGCCGGTGGCAAGACCGGCCAGATACGCCGCACCAAGGGCGGTGGTCTCCCGGATGGCCGGGCGCAGCACCTCCTTGTTCAGGATATCGGACTGGAACTGCATCAGGAAGTGGTCGCGGCTGGCACCGCCGTCCACCTTCAGGGTGCTGATGGTGATATCGGTGTCCTTTTCCATCGCCCACATCAGGTCGGCGCTCTGGTAGGCGATGGATTCCTCGGCCGCGCGGATGATGTGGTTCTGGGTGGTGCCGCGGGTAATGCCCAGAATGGCACCCCGGGCATACATATCCCAGTAGGGCGCGCCCAGACCGGTAAAGGCTGGCACGATGTACACGCCGCCGTTGTCCGGCACCTTCTGGGCATAGTACTCGGAATCGCAGCTGTCTTGAATGAGGTGCATCCCGTCCCGGATCCACTGGATGACCGCACCGCCCACAAAGACAGAGCCTTCCAGCGCATACTCCACCTCGCCGTCAAGGCTGATGGCGATGGTGGTGACCAGACCGTTCTTGCTCTGGTAGATCTTGTTGCCGGTGTTCATCAACAGGAAGCAGCCGGTGCCGTAGGTGTTTTTCACGTCGCCGGGCTTAAAGCAGCCCTGCCCGAACAGCGCGGCCTGCTGGTCGCCCGCAATACCGGCTACCGGCACATCCACGCCCTGAATGTTGGTATAGCCGTATACCTCGCTGGAGTCTTTCACACTGGGCAGGATGCAGCGGGGGATGTCCAGTGCCTTGAGCAGGGTGTCGTCCCAATCCAGCGTGCGGATGTTGTACAGCATGGTGCGGCTGGCGTTGGTGCGGTCGGTAACGTGCACCTTGCCGCCGGTCAGCTTCCAGACCAGCCAAGTGTCCACCGTGCCGAACAAAAGCTCCCCAGCCTCGGCCTTTTCCCGCGCACCGGGGACGTTCTCTAAGATCCACTTGATCTTGGTGGCGGAGAAATAGGCGTCCGGCACAAGGCCGGTGTTTTCCCGGATATAGTCCGCCATGCCGGGAATCCTGAGCAGCTCGTCCACAAGGGGCGCGGTGCGGCGGCACTGCCAGACGATGGCGTTATACACCGGGCGTCCGGTGTTCTTGTCCCACAGGATGGTAGTCTCGCGCTGGTTGGTGATGCCGATGCCCGCAATGTCCCTGGGGTCTACGCCGCTCTGGGCAATGACCTCGTTCATTACGCCGTACTGGCTGGACCAGATCTCCATAGGGTTGTGCTCCACCCAGCCCTGATGGGGATAGATCTGCTCAAATTCCCGCTGCTGCACGCAGACGATGTTCTGCTCGTTGTCAAACAGGATCGCCCGGCTGCTGGTAGTGCCCTGATCCAACGAGAGGATATATTTGGTCTGGCTCATAATGCTCTCTCCTTGCTCTGAAGCTTGAGCGCAAAACAAAAAAGAGCGCACCAAACAAAGCCATCTGCTCTGTCTGTCGCTCTCCTGCTCTGCGCAAACATATTCTGTGCTTATTGTACACGCTCCGCAAGCAAAATACAAGCATCCGCGCAATTTTTGGATATTCCGTACAACACCGCCGCCCCGCCGTTGAACACTCTGCCGAAAGACATTTAAAATGCGCTCCGCTTCGCTCTGCGCATAAATAGCGGAACAATTCTTTATATTTCGCGTTTGGAGCGACCGCGTTTGCGGAGCGCAGCGTAGCAATGAAAGCCCCAGTGGGGCTTTTAAGCGGCAGAGCGGTCTGCGTTAGCAGATGGAGGGGCTTTGCCCCGACAAGTTCTGCGGGCCGCTCCAAACGCATTTTCACGGAAAAGGCCGCAGAGATAAACGACATTTCCCGCCATGACCCCTCCTGTGAAAAAAGGGTTCAGGAAAGTCCGCAGACTTTCCTGAACCCCAAATCAAAAATAAAATTTCCTTGAATGATGCGCAAAGCAAACGCGGCGCGCATTTCAAATCGTTCTGCCTGCCCGGCGGGCGATCACTCGATCAGGCCGTTGAGCAGGGTCAGGCACTTGCGGCTGTGCAGCTTGCGGATGGCCTTGGCCTCGATCTGGCGCACACGCTCGCGGGTGACGCCGAAGTCGCGGCCGACCTCTTCCAGCGTGCGGGGACGGCCGTCGTCCAGACCAAAGCGCAGGCGGATGACCTTTTCCTCGCGGGGGGTCAGGCTCTTGAGCGCCAGATTGATCTGCTGTGCCACCATGGCGCGGTCGGCTGCCTTGCCGGGTGCTTCGGCGTTTTCGTCAGCAACGAAATCGCCCAGAGAGGAATCCTCTTCCTCGCCCACGGGGCTTTCCAAGCTGGCGGGCTCCTGTGCCATGCGCTGGATCTCGCGCACGCGCTCCACGCTCATGTCCATGGCCTTTGCCAGCTCTTCCGGGGTGGGCTCGTGACCGTTCTGGTACACCAGCTGGTTGGTGGCCTGACGCATCCGGTTGATGGTCTCCACCATGTGCACCGGAATGCGGATGGTACGGGCCTGATCCGCGATGGCGCGGGTGATGGCCTGACGGATCCACCATGTAGCGTAGGTGGAGAAGCGGAAGCCGCGGTCGCAGTCGAACTTTTCCGCAGCCTTGATCAGGCCGATGTTGCCCTCCTGAATGAGGTCAAGGAAGGCAAGATTATGACCGACATGCTTCTTGGCGATGGACACCACCAGACGCAGGTTTGCTTCGCTCAGGCTGCGGCGGGCGTTCAGGCCGTCGCGGCGGGTCTTGAGCAGCTCCTGACGGCGCTCCTCGCTCAGAGGGCCGTTCTCCACGGCTTCCATGGCCTTTTCCTCGTCTGCCTTTTCCTCAGCATCCTCGGCGGACTTTTCGCTGTCCTCGTCCAGATCCTCGTTGTAGCTGCGGCTGTTCTCGTCCTCTTCAAAAGAGAAACGGGCGCTGTTCTTCTTGATGTACTCCGGTGCGTCGTACTTCTGGCGGTCTGCCTGCAGAATGTGCGCAGCCTCGGCACCGGCATGGATGCGGCGGCTCAGCTCCACCTCCTGCTCGGCGCTCAGCAGCGGGATCTGACCGATCTGCTTGAGGTAGTTCTTCACCGGGTCGTCCAGCAGCTCGTCCATGGCAGCCTTCAGGTCTGCCGGGTTCTCCTCGGCATCCTCTTCGTTCTCATCGGCAAGGCCCATGTCATCGTTGTTGTTCTCGGCGTTCTCCACCTCAGCAATGATGCTGTCCACGTCCAGACTCGGCTCGTTCTCTTCCTCCAGGATCTTGATGCCGCGCTCTTCCAGCAGGGTGTAGAGGGTGTCTACATCCATGCGGCATTGTGCCGCCAGCGCCTTGGCCTCCTGTGCAGAGAGGGTGCCCTCGCCCTTAGTCAACAGTTCCTTCAAAGTCATGCCCATTTTTTCTCTCCTTCCCGCTCCGGGGAAAATTGTGTAATATTGCCCTGTGCATCAGATCACAAGGCCGCCGTTCACCCCGAACACCTGTCCGGTGATGTATCCGGCATCCTCGCCGGCCAGAAAGACCAGCAGCTTTGCAACTTCTTCCGGGGTGCCCAGCCGCCCCACAGGGGTCTCCTCGGCCAGCGCCGCCTTGTCCTCGGCGGTAAAAGCCGCCATCATGTCGGTCTCGATGACCCCCGGCGCTACGCAGTTCACCGTGATGCCGCTGGGGCCTTCTTCCTTGGCCAGTGCCTTGGTCAGACCGATGAGCCCGGCTTTCGCGGCGGAATAGTGCACCTCGCAGCTGCCGCCGGTCTGGCCCCACATACTGCTCACGGTCAGAATGCGGCCCTGCTTGCGGCGGATCATGCCGGGCAGCGCCAGCTGGCACAGGTGGAACGCGCCGCTTAGGTTCACGTCCAGCATCCGCTGCCACTCTGCCGGGGTGATGTCGGTAAACAGCTTCTGCTGCGCGATGCCGGCGTTGCACACCAGCACATCCACCCTGCCCATGGCCTGCTCCACCGCGTGGAACGCCAGCTCACAGCTGGCGCGGCTGGCTACATCGCACTGGATGGCGATGCACCCGGGCAGCTGCTGCTCCAGCGCAGCGGCGGCGGCGGCATTCTGGTGGTAGAGCACCGCCACCTGATACCCTGCTGCCGCAAAGGCGCGGGCAGCGGCAGCGCCGATGCCCCGGTCGCCGCCGGAGATCAGCACCCGGCGCGCCGCAGCGGGTGCTGCAGGGGCAGGCCGTTCTTTTACAGGCTGCGGCGCTGGCTCTTCGGGCTGCGGCGGCGCAGGCGGCTGTGGCTCTGCGGGCTTTTCCAGCGTGATCACCCGGGTGGGTTCCTCCGCCACAGGCGCTGCCGTTTTTTCCAGCGTCATGATGCGGGTGGGCTCGTCCACCACCGGCTCCACCGGCGCAGCCGGCTTTGCAGCCGGTGCGGCAAGGGGCTCCGGTGCGCTCTCTTCCTCCGGCACCTGAAAGGTCAGTTCAAACTCGTCCTCGTACAAGAGTGTATCCCTCCTGTTCGGTATTCTCGGCCGGGCGCAGTGCGCCCAGCCGGAAAAACCCTGTGCCCATCCCCAGACAGTGCAGCGTTCCGTTCGTATGTCCGGCAAAGGTCCGGTGCTTTGGCGTGCCTGCCTGTGCTTACGATGGGTTTCGACAAGATTCCATTGAATAATATACCACAATCCAGCCCAAAAAGAAAGTGGGAACCGCAATTTTTTACGCAGTTCCCACTATTTTTCCTTATTTTCCCCGGTTTTCGGGCACCGGGGGCTTCCAGCGGGGTCTGCCCGCCCGCTTTTCCCGCAGGGAAACAAAAAACGCCTGCAAAAGCTGCTGCGCTTCGGCCTCCCGCAGCCCCTTTTCCACCACCGGGTGGTGGTTGAAAGGCAGCGCGAACAGGTCTGTCACCGAGCCGCAGCACCCGGCTTTGGTGTCGGCAGCGCCGTACACCACCCGGCGCAGACGGCTGTTGATGATGCCGCCCGCGCACATGGGGCAGGGCTCTAAGGTAACGAACAGCTCGCACTCCCACAGCCGCCAGCCGCCCAGCGCCTTGCAGGCGGCATCAATGGCCAGCAGCTCCGCGTGGTGCAAAGCGTTTTTCTCGGTCTCCCGGGTGTTGTGCGCCGTGGCTACCACCTCGCCGTGCCGCGCCACCACCGCGCCCACCGGTACTTCGCCCAAGGCGGCGGCTTTGGCGGCTTCTTCCAGCGCAAGACCCATCAGTTCAAAATCGGTCATGTATCCCATCCTCTCATCCCATCGCCAGCACCAGCAGATTGTTTGCACTGTGCAGCAGCATCCCCGGCCAGAGATGCCCGGTGCGGTCGGCAAGCCACCCCAGACCCAGACCGCACACCAGCGCATAGGCCATGGCGGCAGCGCTGCCGTGCTGCAGGGCAAACAGCACCGCCTGCAAAAGAATGGCTTGTCCCCTGCCCAGCGGCTGCGCCCGGCGCTGCACCGCGCCCCGGAACACCCCTTCCTCCGCCAGCGGAGCCAGCAGACAGACCCGGAAAAACCGTGCCGCGCCGCCCGGGGCAGCGGGCAGCAGCACCGCCAGCGCCTTGCCTGCCAGCAGATACCCAACCGCCCAGCCAAAGGCCGAAAGCAGTGCGGCGGTGCGGGGGTTCAGCTTGTGCATGGTCGGTCTCCTCCTGCTATGGTTCGTTCCCGGTTATAGTACCATATCTGCCGCCGGGTGCGCAAGGTTTCGGCGTTCTGTCGTGGCAAATTTATGCAAATTATTGACATATCGCCCTGAATGGTGGTATAATAATTTCCAACCTTTTTAATAAAAACGTTGCTTATACTGTAATTTACCGGTAGACCGGAGGTATTATTATGATCCGTATCCTCACCGATTCCGCGTGCGACATCCTGCCCGCCGAGGCGCAGCAGCTGGGCGTGACCGTGATCCCCCTGAATGTGACGCTGGAGGACGGCACCGTCCTGCGGGACGGCATCGACATGACCCCCAGCGAATACTATGCCCATCTGGCAGCCTGCCGCAAGCTGCCCACTACCAGCCAGCCCAGCCCGGAGCAGTTCGAGCAGCTGTATCTGGACGCTGCTGCCGCCGGGGACGAGGTACTGGGCATCTTCTTGTCCGATGCGCTGTCCGGCACCGGTCAGTGCGCAAGACTTGCTGCCGACCTTGCCAACGTGGACAATGTGGTGTTCGTGAACACCGAAAACGTCTGTCTGGGGCAGTCTTTGCTGGTGCGGCTGGCTGTGCAGCTGCGGGACGCCGGCAAGACGATCCACCAGATCGCTGCCGATCTGGAAAAGGCCAAGCAGCACCTGCATCTGGTAGCTGCCGTGGACGATCTGAAGTACCTGCGCAAGGGCGGCAGACTGTCTGCCGCCGCCGCTGTGGCGGGCGGTATGCTGGGCATCAAGCCCATCCTCGCCGTCATAGAGGGCAAGGTGGCGCTGGCCGGTAAGGCGCGCGGTCTGCCCGGCGTGTATGTGGCGCTGTTCAAGAAGATCGACGAGATGGGCGGCATCCACCCGGGCTACACCCCGCTGCTGGGCTACACCGTCAACCACCGGGAGCTGCAGCCGCTGCTGACCTACCTGCAGGACAACCTGCATCTGGACGCACCGCTGGTGCGCCAGATCGGCTGCGTCATCGGCACCCACACCGGCCCCGGCGCCTTCGGCATCGCGTTCTTTGATAAAGAGCTGGTACTGGAATAAAACCTATATAAAGCAAGAACAAGACGGGCAGCCCGCAGGCTGCCCGTCTTGTTTTTTGTAGGGGGAATGGGAAGTAATAGCGCTGTTTTGGGATGTGCGCCCTTATTGGCAACGCCCTCGCCCTCTCAGGCGCTAACGCGCCAGCTCTCCCAAAGGGAGAGCCCTTGGCATAGCGGCAAAGTTTCCAGTCGAACCGCAAGGCTTGCGGTTTCGCCAGAGCCTCTCCCTTTGGGAGAGGTGGATGCGAACGTAGTGAGCAGACGGAGAGGGCGAGGTTGCTTCCCGCAGCACCGCGCTTTCGCAGAAAGCGGCGCTGCAACTGCCGCTTTTCTCTACGACCCCTCTCTGTGAAAAAGTAGTTCCGAAACGCCCGCAGGCGTTTCGGAACTACAAATAAAAATATTCTTTCCGCTACTGATGCGCAAAGCGAACGCGGAGCGCATTCTGAATCGTCCCGCCCTGCCCTTACAGCACCGCGTCCGAAATGAGCTTGCCCAGCAGCAGCACCAGCACCACCAGCATCATGGGGCGGATGAAGCGGGCACCCTTTTTCAGGGCAAAATGGGAGCCAAGCAGGTTGCCCAGAATGTTGCTGATGGCGCAGGGGATGCCGATGTGGAACACCACCAGACCGTTCATCAGGTAGGTGAACAGACTGGCGTAGTTGCTGGCCAGATTGAGCACCTTGCCGTTGCCGTTGGCGGTGCGCAGATCAAAGCCCATCAGGGTGGTAAAGGCAATGATGGCAAAGGTGCCGGTGCCCGGGCCCATGACGCCGTCGTACAGGCCGATGCCCAAACCGATGGCCAGCGCCAGCAGGATCTTTTTCAGATCCAGTGTGCCGTCGTCCCGGTTCTCATCCGGCAGGTTGCGCTGCCACAGGATGATGACCGCCGCCACCGGCAGGATGATGAACATCATGGTGCGCAGCATCTCGTCACTGAGCAGCAGCACAATGTGCGCGCCCAGCGCACTGCCCGCAAAGCTGCCGATGGCCGCAAGAACGCCCACCTTCACGTTCATGGCACCGCTTTTGAAAAAGCTTGCCGTGGCAAAGGTGGTGCCGCAGGCGGCGCTGAACTTGTTGGTGGCATAGGTGTAGTGGGGCGGCAGCCCGGCAAACAGATAGGCAGGCAGACTGATCAGCCCGCCGCCGCCGGCTGCCGAATCCACAAAGCCTGCAAAGCCGGTCATCAGCATGAGAAACGCCATCATCCACGGCGAGATCGTGATACCCATTGTTATAATTCCTCTTATCTTTCCAGGTCGTTTGTTCTTTTTCAGGGGACGCGCGCCTTAGACCATATAAAACCTCCCCTCACAGGGCAATACACAGCCCGGGATACCCGCGCAGCGCAGGGGTATCCCGGGCACATTTTGCAATTTTAGAAGTTATTATTACAGATTGTTTTTAAAGAAGCGGTATGCGTTGCGCCAGTAGATGGCTTCCACCTCGTCCTCGGTAAAGCCCTCGCGGCGCAGTGCCTCGGCCAGCAGCGGCATATCTGCCGCCGTTTCCAGCTCGTGCTGGCCGCCGATGCCGTCAAAGTCGCTGCCAAGGCTGATGACCTCAATGCCGCCCACCTGCTTGAAGTGTGCCGCGTGCTTTGCCAGCCGCTCCACCGTGCTGCGGCAAAGCTTCGGGTGTGCCGAGTCTGCGTCCACAAAAGAAGCGCAGTAGTTCAGCCCCGCAATGCCGCCCTTTTCTGCCAGTGCGCGGATCATCTCGTCGGTCAGGTTGCGGTTGTGGGGCGACAGGGCACGGCAGTTGGAGTGGCTTGCCGCAAAGGGACGGGTGCTGTGGTTTACGATGTCCCAGAAGCCCTTATCGGAAAGGTGGCTCACGTCTGCGGTGATGTGCAGCTTTTCCATCTCTTCCAAAAAGGCAAAGCCCCGCTCGGTCAGGCCGGTCTCGGTATTGGCCACCAGCGGCCCGCCGGGGTTTGCGTTGGGGGCTGCCAGCTCGTTGGGGTAGTTCCATGTCAGGGTCATCATGCGCACGCCCAGTTCCTGCAGCCGCCGCAGCACGCCCAGACTGCCCTTGCAGCAGCCGCCCTCTTCCACCGTCAGCATGGCGCTGAACTTGCCCTCGGCGCGGTTGCGCTCAAGGTCGGCGGCGGTGTACACCGGGGCGATCTTTTCCGGGTAAGCTGCCATGAGCCGCTTGAAGATGTCGATCTCCTCCAGCACGCTTACCAGCGGGTCGGCCCCGGGAGCGGGGTCGGCCAGATCCACATAGGCCGCAAAGCATTGCAGCAGATAATCCCCCTGCCGCAGTTTTTCAAGGTCGATATGCAGATCATTGTGCAAAAAGCTTTTGGGTGCGCCCGCCTTTTCGGCGCGGCGCAGTTCGTACAGGGTATCGCAATGCAGATCCCAAACCTTCATGATGGATACACTCCTTTATGCTTCTTCTCCCAGCAGCTGCAGCAGCTGTTCGGGGTTCATGGACAGGATCGCGCCGTCTGCCCCGCCGGTAACGGTGTCGGCCAGCGACTGCTTGGCCTGCTGCAGCTCCACGATCTTTTCCTCAATGGTGTCCTGCGCGATCAGCCGGTACACCTGCACCGGGTTGCGCTGACCGATGCGGTAGGCGCGGTCGGTGGCCTGATTCTGCGCGGCAAGGTTCCACCACGGGTCGTAGTGGATGACGATATCGGCGGCGGTCAGGTTCAGACCCGTGCCGCCCGCCCGCAGCGAGATGAGAAAGACGTCTGCTTCACCCTGATTGAACCGGCGCACCTGCTCGGCACGCACAGGCTTCGGGGTAGAGCCCTGCAGGGTAAAGTGGCTCACCCCGGCTTCGTCCAGCCGCTTTGCCAGCAGTTCCAGCATGGAGGTGAACTGGCTGAACAGCAGAATGCGGTGCCCGCCCGCCACTGCCTCGGTGACAAGTTCCAGACAGGCGTCCAGCTTGGCGCTGCTGCCCGTCCAGTTGTCTGCCACAAGGCGCGGGTCGCAGCAGATCTCCCGCAGCCGCATCAGCACGGCAAACACGGTCATCTTGTCCGCCGGCTTTGCCGCCCGCAGCTTTTCCCGGGCATCCACCACCGCCGCCAGATACAGCTTGCGCTGCTCGGTCTCCAGTTCAACGCGGCGCACATTCTCGGTTTTGGGCGGCAGTTCCCGCAGCACCTCCGACTTCATGCGCCGCAGGATGAAGGGGCCGGTGAACTGGTTCAGCCGCCGCACGGCGTTGGCATCTTCGTCCTGCACGATGGGCTTTTCAAACCGGGCACAGAAGGTCTTGTAAGGGGGCAGATACCCGGGCATCAAAAAGGAGAAGATGCTCCACAGCTCGCCCAAGCGGTTTTCCACCGGGGTGCCGGTCAGGGCAAAGCGCACCCGGCTGTTCACCCGGCACACCGCCTTGTATTTCTGGGTGGTGTGGTTCTTGATGGCCTGTGCTTCGTCCAGAATGCAGGCGTAAAAGCTTTGCCCGGCATACAGTTTTTCGTCCCGGCGCAGCAGGTCGTAGCTGGTAATGACGATGTCCGCCTGCGCCCACCCATCGACCAGTGCGGCACGGTGGGCGGCATCGCCATCCATGGCAACGCTTTGCAGCTGCGGGGTGAACTTCTGGCATTCCTCCTGCCAGTTCAGCACCAGCGACGCCGGGCAGACGATGAGGCTGGGCAGCTGCTGCCCGCCCTCCTTCATCGCCAGCAGGTAGCTGAGCACCTGCACCGTCTTGCCCAGACCCATATCATCGGCCAGAATGCCGCCCATACCGTAGCCGTCCAGTGTGCGCAGCCAGCGGTAGCCGTCCCGCTGGTATTTGCGCAGGGTCTTTTGCAGGGAGAGCGGCGGGGTATATTCGCTGTCCCGCACGGCGTGGAAGCTGCGGCTGATGCGCCGGAAAGCATCGTCCCGGTCGAACCGCAGACCGTTCTGCCCCGAAAGCGCCCAGTCCAGCGTGGGCGCGCGGTAGAGCGGCAGAGCGGCGTGGCCGTCCTTCAGCTTTGCGCCGGAAAGCTCCAGCGTGTCGTTCAGCTCGTCCAGCCCTTCCAGACTGTCGTCCAGCCGCAGCAGACTGCCGTCCCGCAGGCGGTGGTAGCGCTTTTTCTGGTGCAGAGACTGCAAAAGCTCCCGCAGCTCCTCCACCGGGAACGCGCCGGTGTCCACTTCCAAGTCCAGCACGCTGCCGTGCACCGACACCCCTACCGAAATTTTAGGCGGGGCGGCTTGTAGGTTGCGGAAGGCATCGGTCTGGTACACCTCGCCCATGGCCAGCAGGGCGGGAATGCCCTCTTCCAGCAGCTGGAAAAGCGCTTCCTCCCCGGAAATGCTGTAATGCCCCGGCTTGCCGGTCTCGGGTTCCAGATAGGTTTCCAGCAGCCGCTTTGCCCGGTTCTCGGTGCGGGCATCCCGCAAAAGATCCGGCGGCACCGGCTCGCCGGGGGCTACCCTGTCCTCGCCGTACAGAAAGACCGGGTAGGCCGTGACGGTAAGCCCCCGGTCGGCGTCCAGATAAAACTGCACCACCGGTTCCAGCGGGATCTGGTTCAGCAGCAGCCGGTCGGGGTCCACGATGTTGACCCGGTTGCCCAGCTCCGGCAGCACATAGCTGCAAAAGGCGGCGGCATCCGCGCTGGTAAAGAACAAACTGCGCCCGCCAAAAGTCTCCAGCACCGGCAGCACCCGGCGGCATTCCTCCCGCTGCATCCGCCAGAGGGTGGTCTCGCCCAGCAGATAGGCATAGTCCAGCCCCTGCACCCCGCTGAGCGCCGGGGTACAGCTCAGCTGCACGCCGCCCTTGCGGCGCTCCACCTTCAGGCTGATGACCGGCAGGCCCTCTTTAAGGGTATAGCCGCCCACAACACCCTCGGCGGCGTAAAGCTCCACAAGGGCATCTAAGCCCTCGCCGGTCAGCGGCAGACCGCCCGCCGGGCCTTTCTCCCAGCCGGAGCGCACCGTACCCTCGGCTTCAAATTCCTGCCGGGCGCTCACCTGACGGCGCAGCAGCCGCAGCAATTGCTGCGCATCCGGGGCAAAGGCGTCCCACCGGTGCACAAACGCCAGCGACTTGCCGTAGCTGACGCTTTCGCCCTGCTCGACCGCATCCAGAAACTGCGGGATGCTTTTTACCAGATACTGCCGCCCGCCGATGCCGTCCGAGACCCGCAGCCGCAGCCAGATACGGCCATTGTGCGGCGTAAGCTCCGGTTCCAGCAGAGCAAAGCCGGTGCGCTGGGCAGCGGGCGGGGGCTGCTTCTGCGCATCCTCCCGCTGGTAGCGCTTCAGCAGCAGCTGGGCTTCATAGTCGGTCTCCGGCTCCTCACCCCGCCACTTGCGGCCGAACAGCATATCCAGCCCGGCGCTGTAGCTGTCCTTGCGGGGCTCGGTGCTCAAGCCTGCCACGCCCCGCTGCACCCCGGGGATGCTCTCCGGCTTTTTTGCCGGGGCATCCGGGGCAGGCGGGTTCTTTTCCGCGTCCTGCAGCAGCAGCGCGCCGATATGCTTGCAGTAGGTGCCGTCGCCGTTCTGGTTATAGGGGCAGTCGCAGGAGGCGCTGACAAAGCTGCCGTTTTCCCGCAGCCAGACCTGCGTATAATAGCAGTCCGGCCCGCTGCCCTGCACCAGCGCTGTCAGGTGCCGCACCCCGTCCTCGTTGGTGGTGCAGCTGCTTTGCAGGATGCGCTTGCGGTACTTCTGTGCCCGCTCAAAGATGCTTTTGCCCAGCAATGCGCGGATCTCCTGTGCGTCCATGTGGTCTCCCTCCCCTGTGCTGTCGCGGTTCCGGTCTATTCTATAAGAATACCGCGTTCCACCCCGGGATGCAAGGGCAGAAGGGTAAAAAACGTTTATTGCAATTCAACTTTTTAATGCAACAGCAACAACGTTGAATTGCATATCGCAAATATGCCGTTTGAATGCTGCACTAATTTCTTGACTTGCGATAGAAAGCGCGGGGCGGGACGATTTTGAATGGCCTCCGCTTTGCTTTGGCCATCTTCAGCGGAAAAATTATTTTTATATAGAGCAATACCGGAGCGTCTGCGGACGCTCCGGTATTGCATTTTTCACGGGAAAGGCCGTAAAGGCAAACGGCATTTATCGTGTTATAGTAAGTTCACAACTGTTCAGTCCTGTTTTTCTGCGGGGGCTGTGCCGCGCTTGCGGGTCTTGAGGTGGTACATTTCCTGATCGGCTTTATCGATCAGGTCGTGCACGGTGGCAATGTCCGGCTCAAGGCGGGCGCAGCCGATGCTGATCTCGATCTGGTAGGGTTTGCCGGAGACGGCGTTGGCGGCATCCAGCTCCCGCTGGATGGAAGCGATCAGGGTGCGCACCTCCACGCTGTTGCAGCCGCAGGCGATGCAGAATTCATCGCCGCCGTAGCGCGCCAGCACGCCGTTATAATTGGCGCACACCTTTTTCAAAATGCCCGCCAGCAGCACCAGTGCGGCATCGCCCTCCAAGTGGCCGTATTCATCGTTGATGTGCTTGAAGTGATCCATGTCCATCATGAGGAAGTGCAGCGAGCGGTTGGGGTGGCGGCGGTAATAGGGCAGCTCGCTTTCCAGATAGCGCAGCGCCACGATGCGGTTGCTGACGCCGGTCAGGGTGTCCACCGTGAACTTGGTCTGCAATACCAGCACATACACGCACACCAGCCCCAGCGTAATGCCGCAGCACAGCAGCCCGCGCCCGGGCAGCCAGCCTTGCAGCAGAAAGCCTGCCGCCGGCGCAAGCGCGAGCAGCAGCAGGGTTTTCAGTTCCTCTTTGGGTGTTTCCTGCTTCCAGTGGCTCAGCGTCCAGCTGCAGCGGAGAAAGGCTGCTGCCAGATAGGCAAGCCCCACCAGCTTCGCCCCCCAGAACAGGGTGCTGCCCCGCAGCCCCTCTGCGTCCAGATAGTAGAAGCCGTTTTCGTCCCGTGCTGTCAGCAGCACCAGCAAAAGCAGTGTCACCGGTGCGGCGCTGAGTGCCAGCCTGCGGCCGTCCTCCATCCATGTACGCCCCAGCTCTGCCTCCACATACAAAAACACCAGCAAGCAGCAACACGCCGCCAGCAGATAAAACAAAATACTGCCCCCGGCGTTCAGCCGGTAGGTCAGGGGGATGCCCAGATCCTCCCACGCGCCCAGCTGCGCCAGCGCACTGCCATAATCTACGATCGTCAGCGCCCCGGCAAACCACAGCAGCGCCGTAAACTGCCGCCCGGGCAGACTTTTATCCCGCATTTTCTGCTGCGCCCGCAGCAAAACCACCAGTGTGACCAGACAGAGCCCACTGACCTGAGTATGCGCAATCGCATCCATGCCGCAACGCTCTCCTTTACCCTAGGGCGGCCTTGTGCCGTCCCGACCCTTTTCCGCTCTTCCAACGTTCCTTTTTCGCACAAACCCATTGTACCAAATCCATAACAAATATGCAACACAAACCGAAAAATTCATACAAAAAAAGACACCGGAACGTCTTTCGGCGTTCCGGTGTCTTTTGAACTCAAATCACTTTGCCTGCGGATGGGCGGCATCATTGCGCAGGGCGCTTTCGCGGATCTTTTCCAGCGTCTGCTCGCTGAGGATATGCTCTGCCTTGCAGGCGTCCTCGGCGGCGGTCTGCTCGTCCACGCCCAGCTGCACAAAGAAGTGGGTCAGCAGCTGGTGGCGGCTGTAAATGCGCTGAGCGATCTCCTGCCCGGGCTCCAGCAGGGTCAGGTTGCCTTCGCCGTCCACCGCGATATAGCCGTTCTCCCGCAGCTTTTTCATGGCGATGCTCACGCTGGCTTTGGTAAAGCCCAGCTCATTGACAACGTCAATGGAGCGCACTTTGCCCATACGCTGGCTCAGCATCAGGATCGTTTCAAGATAATCTTCCGCGGACTGGTGGATCTGCATGGTTTGTCCGGCCTCCTGCCTTATTCCCTCTGGGGGATTTTTCCGACAGGGGATGTGTACCCTCTGTCGTATGTTAAAGGATATCACATTTTTGCGGTTGATGCAAGCAATTCGCAGCAAGTTTGGTTAAACTAACCATATTTCTCTGCACAGAACTGCTGTTTTGTCGGTTTTGCACCGCTCCTGTTTTGTGCAAAGGGTGCAATTTACCGCGCCGCCAGATAGGCGGCTGGGCCTTCCTCGTACAGATCGCCGCCATGGGCGTCCAGCACAACGGTCAGAGGCATATCCTGCACAGTCAGGCGGCGCACCGCTTCACAGCCCAAGTCCGGCCATGCGATCACTTCCAGCGTCTGCACGCTTTTTGCCATCAGCGCACCGGCACCGCCCAGCGCAGCCAGATACACCGCACCGTTGCGCACCACAGCGTCTTTGACGGCGGCGTCCCGCTTGCCCTTGCCGATCATGATCTTGTTGCCAAGGTCCAGCAGCCGGGGGCTCATGGCATCCATGCGTCCGCTGGTGGTAGGCCCTGCCGAGCCGATGACCTCGCCCGGGCGCTCCGGGGTGGGGCCTACATAATAGATGGCGCTGCCTTCCAGATCAAAAGGCAGGGTCTCGCCCTTGTCCAGCGCTTCCATCATCCGCTTGTGTGCCTGATCCCGGGCGGTGTACACCACACCGGAAAGCAGCACGGTATCCCCCGCTTTCAGCGGGGCCAGATCCTGCGCGGTGCAGGGGGTGGTAATTTTATATTCCACAGCAATACTCCTTTGGCATCCTCGCCCTCTCCGTCATCGCTCACGCGATGCCACCTCCCCCAAAGTGGGAGGCCTTGGCAGTCCACACAAACTTTACCTCTTTGCCAAGGGCTCTCCCTTTGGGAGAGCTGGACGCGAAGCGGCCTGAGAGGGCGGAGTCTCTTACAGCTCCGCACTGGCGCGGCGGGTCACATGACAGGAAACGTTCACAGCCACCGGCAGCCCCGCCACATGGGTGGGCATCTGCTCAATGGCAAGGCCAAGGCAGGTGGTCTTGCCGCCAAAGCCCTGCGGACCAATGCCCAGTGCATTGATGGCGGCAAGCAGCTCCTGCTCCAGCTGCGCATAGTAGGGGTCGGGGTTGGGGATGTCCAGCGGGCGCAGCAGCGCCTTTTTGGCAAGATACGCCACCTTGTCAAAGCTGCCGCCCACGCCGATGCCCAGCACGATGGGCGGGCAGGGGTTGGAGCCTGCCAGACGCACGGTATCCACCACGAACTTTTTAAAGCCCTCCACGCCGTCGGCGGGCTTGAGCATCTGGATGCGGCTCATGTTCTCGCTGCCAAAGCCCTTGGGTGCTACCGTGATGCGGCAGCCCTCGCCGTCCACCAGATGCACCGTGATGGCCGCCGGGGTGTTATCGCCGGTGTTGCCCCGGCGCAGCGGGTCGGCCACGATGCTCTTGCGCAGGTAGCCGTCCGTATAGCCCCGGCGCACGCCCTCGTGGATGGCGGCTTCAAAGCTGCCATCAATGTGCACATCGGTGCCCAGCTCCACGAACACACAGGCCATGCCGGTGTCCTGACAGATGGGCAGGTCTTTTTCCTTTGCGGCGCTAAGGTTCGACCACAGCAGGTCTAACGTGTTCTTTGCCAGCGGCCACGGCTCTTCCTCCCGGGCTTTTTCCAGCGCGGCCTGCACGTCCTGCGGCAGCTGGGTGTTGGCTTTAATGCAGAGCCGCGCCACCGTATCCGTAATGCTCTGTGCGGAGATCGTTCTCATGCCTGTGTCCTCCGCTTACAGCCGTGCCACGCCGGTCTCGCGGGCAGCTTTTGCCACGGCATTTGCCACAGCTTCGGCCACGCGGGGGTCGAACGCGCCGGGGATGATGTTCTCCTCGCTGCGGTCGGCATCGGTGATAAGGTCTGCAATGGCGTAGGCAGCGGCCAGCTTCATCTCATTGTTGATATCCCGGGCGCGGACGCTGAGCGCGCCCTTGAACAGGCCGGGGAAGCACAACACGTTGTTGACCTGATTGGGGAAGTCGCTGCGGCCGGTGGCCATCACGCGCACGCCGCCCGCCTTGGCTTCATCCGGCATGATCTCCGGGGTGGGGTTTGCCATGGCAAAGACAATGGCGTCCTTGTTCATGGTCTTGCACAGCTCGGTGGTCAGGATGCCGGGGCGGGACACGCCGATGAACACGTCTGCGCCTTCCAGCGCTTCCTTCAGACCGCCCTTGATCTGGCGGGGGTTGGTCACCTCGCCCAGCCAGTTCTTGTGTGCTTCGGCGCTGTTGCAGCCCTTGTACAGGGTGCCGAACTGATCTACCGCCACGATGTCCTTGGCACCGGCGGTCATGAGCATCTTGATGATGGCGGTACCGGCAGCGCCGGGGCCGTTCAGGACGATGTGCACGTCCTCCATCTTCTTATTCACCACCCGCAGGGCGTTGATGAGAGCAGCGGTGACCACGATGGCGGTGCCGTGCTGGTCATCGTGGAACACGGGGATGTCCAGCTCCCGCTCCAAGGTCTCCTCGATCTCGAAGCACTCGGGGCTCTTGATATCCTCCAGATTGATGCCGCCAAAGGTGGGCGCGATGGCCTTGCAGGCAGCAATGACGCTGGCAGCATCGTGGGCGTCGATGCAGATGGGGAAGGCGTCCACGCCGCCGAACTCCTTGAACAGCACGGCCTTGCCCTCCATGACCGGCAGACCGGCTTCCGGGCCGATATCGCCCAGACCCAGCACGGCAGTGCCGTTGGAAACGACCGCCACCATGTTGCCCTTGAAGGTGTACTTATACACATCGTCGGGGTTTTCCTTGATCTTGCGGCAGGGCTCGGCCACACCGGGGGTGTAGGCGGTGGACAGGTCGTCACGGGTGGCGACTTCCACCTTGCTCACGATGCCCACCTTTCCCTTGTGGGTCTCGTGCATTTCCAGAGCTGCTTTATTGTAATCCATTTAATTTTCCTCCGTTACGGTTCGCATCCTCGCCCTCTCCGTCTGCTCACTGCGTTCGCATCCACCTCCCCCAAAGTGGGAGGCCTTGGCAGTCCACGCAAACTTTCTGGTTTTGCCAAGGGCTCTCCCTTTGAGGAAAGACTTCCCCCGCTCCGGGGGAAGATGTCGCGCAGCGACAAAAGGGGGGATCTGTCACCGCAGGTGACTGAGAGGGCGCACTCATACAGTTTTATTGTAACAGAACCGCCCGGGTATTTCCACCGGTTTTGCGGCATTTCCCGCCCAAAAGCGGGCAAAAGTGATACCTGTGCCGGGCGGCATTTGTGGAATTTTCGCAAAAATCTTTTCTTTTCGCATTTTTCCGTTATAATAGGATGGTATGATATTTGCATTCTCCGTGAAAACGGTCTGCTATTTTTAGGAGGTATCTCTTTTGAAACGCATTACCAAGATCCTGTTGTGTGTGCTGTGCGCGGTGGCTGCTGTGCTGTGCGTAGCTGCGGCCTGCTTTATGCTGCTCAAAAAGCAGAGCGGCACCACGGCATCCTCTGCCGCATCCGGCGCAAGCGTGTCCGTCTACGGCAAGGTGTCGGATTTCGATTATTCCAGCTTCGATTACTCCGAGGGACTGGACGATAACGGCCACTGGACCGGCATCCGCGCACTGGACTATGTGACCTTGCCGGAGGATGTATCCGCGCTGCCGCTTTCCAAGGCAGACATCGAGCCCACCGAGACCGAGATCCAGACCCAGATCGACACTTTGCTGAACCAGTACGCCACCACCCAGCACATCACCGGCCGGGCAGCCCAGAGCGGCGACACTGTGAACATCGACTATTCCGGCGCGGTGGATGGCGTAGCCTTTACCGGCGGCACCGCCACCGGCTATGACCTGACGCTGGGCAGCCACACCTTCATTGACGGCTTCGAGGATCAGATCATCGGCCACAATATCGGTGACACCTTTGATGTGACCGTCACCTTCCCGGAGGGCTACGGCGACTCCACCGATGCCGAGGGCAACACCATCACCCTCAGCGGCAAGGAAGCCGTGTTCAGCGTGACCCTGAACGCCATCACCCAGAGCGTTGTGCCCACCCTGACCGACGAGTGGGTGGAGACCAATTTTGCCGCCAGCGACGACCTGCACACCGCAGACGCCCTGCGCCAGTACTTTGACAGCGCCCTGTACGCCAACAATCTGGACAACGCCGTGATGGACTATCTGCTCAATAACGCCACCTTCAAGGAGATCCCCACCCAGATCACCAGCTACTACATCCGTATGTTCCTGAACTACCACTCTCAGCTTGCTACCCAGTACGGCATGGAGCTGGACGCCTACGCACAGGCCAAGGGCTACGCCGATGCCAACGCGATGCTGGCAGATTCTGACGCCTACTTTGAGCATCTGGCCAAGCAGGATCTGGTCTTTCAGGCCATTGCGGAACAGCTGGATATCACCCCCACACAGGAGCAGATCGACAGCGCCAACAGCTCCTACGCCGACACCTACGGCGCACAGCGCAGTATGCTGAACGCCTTGCAGCTGGCTGTGCTGGACAAGGTGGAGGAAAGCGCGGTGCTTTCCTGACAGCATCTATAATTTTAGAAACCCGGAGCGTCTGCGGATGCACCGGGTTTTTCTTTTTCACGAGAGGGGCGTGAAGGGAAGCAGCAGATGTAGCGTTGCCGCTATGGCAACTTTCTGCTTGCTTTCAGCGTGCAAAGACGCTCCGCTGGGCCAGAGGTAGGGAGGGGTGTTCCGACTCCCCCCTCCCTACCTCTGGACTCCACCCACCCCGCA
>OLGD01002121.1_pt1 | contig 24253 bp, 16 predicted proteins | sample 1605311 | NCBI WGS metagenome assembly OLGD01 (sample SAMEA3888917, study PRJEB22519) | human gut metagenome | biome: human gut; feature: human-associated habitat; material: faeces | place: Denmark | collected 2010
TCCTTTTTAAATAAATGGGTTCTGAATAGTTACAGTATATAAATGAATAACGGAGATAGCAGATGGAAGAGTTATTACAGGTAGGGGTAATTACAACAACACATGGTGTGCGCGGAGAAGTGAAGGTGTTTCCGCTGACGGATGATGTCGGCCGGTTTAAAAAAGGAATCAGCCTGATCCTGGATCTGGGACGCAGCAGGCTGGATCTGGAAGTTGAGACAGTCAAGTTTTTTAAGCAGTTTGTAATCCTGAAATTTAAGGGATATGACAGTATCAATGAAATAGAGAAATTCGTGAAGAAGAATCTGTATGTGACGAGAGAAAATGCTGTAAAGCTGAAAAAAGATGAGTATTTTATTGCAGATCTGATCGGGATGACGGTGAAAGGGGAAGATGGCGCAATACTTGGGACTGTCAGTGATGTGCTGCAGACCGGTGCAAATGATGTGTATGTGGTGGCGTTGGCAGATGGCGGGGAGGTATTGCTTCCGGCGATCAAGGACTGTATTCTTTCCGTGGATATGGAAAAAAGAGAGATGCAGGTGCACGTGCTGGACGGTCTGCTGTGATCATAAGGCCGCCTGAAAACGGAATTCGCCGTCTGTGGTGAAAAACCTGCAGTTTCCATGATATTTATCAACAACGGAGATCATGCTTTGCACACCATATCCGTGGCCCTGTTCCTTATTTTGGGAAAGCGGAATTCCATTTTGAAAAACGGGAGAATCTTTGCAGCTGTTTACAAGACTGATGCAAAGCTGCCCGTTTTTTTCATAGATTTTTAATTGCATATAACGCTTGGCAGGATCTTCTGACAGTGTACAGGCATGGATTGCATTTTCCAGCCCATTGGAAAGCAGACTGCACAGATCGGTGATCTGAAAAGCGGAAAAAGAAGAAGCAGTGACGGAAACGGAAAACCGGATCTGCTTTTCTTAGATGAGCCGTTTTCCGCACTGGATGAGCATATCAAGCGGAAAATGGAGCGGGAAGCGAAAGAACGGGAACGGCTGGCAGAACTGTATGAGGACTGCGATGGTCGTTTTGCTTTTATCGCTGGATATACAGATGGCGGCGCACCGTATGGTGTGATGTGGGAAGAAGTCGGCATTGATCCGGGACTGCCGTTCGAGGAAAAAGTGAAGCTCTATCACATGCAGATGTAAAAACGGATAGTAGTCGTAAGAAAAGGAGCTAAAAAGGAGCCGAAAAGAGGAGCTAATCCAGGCTCCTCGAAGGTACGTTATTTCAAAAAGTTGCGATTATGTTCCGGTGTGTGCAGATTATATCCAAGTGTGGCCAGGTGCAAAGGGGTCAGCCAGTAGTCAGACCCCGGTCAAACCCCGTTTGGATTGATATTAAGAACGACTTGATGAATGAGTTGATTTTTGAAGTGGAAAATAAGAAAACTGTGGGTATTTTATAATATGAATGGTTGCAATAGCTGCCATGGAGAGCGAGGTGTTATGATGACCATAGAAGGAATTCTTGCAGGAGAATCGAAGAATGTGGAGTTCAAAGAGAACCTGCCGGAGAAAAGCATCAAATATATGAAGTCTGTGGTTGCCTTTGCAAATGGAACCGGAGGAAAAATCATTTTCGGAATTGCCGATAAAACCAGAGAGGTTGTCGGCTTTGACAAGGAAGATGTGTTCAAGAAAATGGATGCCATTGCAAATGCTGTATCAGACAGCTGTGAACCGGCAATCATTCCGGATATTACCTTACAGACGGTTGATGGTAAGACTGTCATTGTGGTAGAGGTTTCTGAGGGCAGACAGCGCCCATATTATATCAAAGCCCTTGGCAGAGATGGCGGTGTATATGTCCGTGTTGCAGGAACTACCCGCCTTGCCGACGAGTATATGGTAAAAGAGCTGTTGTTTGAGGGCAGTAACCGTTACTACGATCAGGCTTTGTGTACGGGGCTGGATATCACGGATGAAGATATTGATGCTCTTTGCAAAGCGATGAAGGAGCAGGCAGTCAGGAATGCCCATAATGAGGAGCAAAAAGCATCCATCAAAGATGTTGGCAGACAGCAGCTGCGTTCCTGGGGGGTTTTGATTGAGCGTGAGGGAAAAGATTATCCATCTAATGCCTTTGCTATTTTGACAGGCAACGGTGGACTTCATGTTGCAACGCAATGTGGCGTGTTCAAGGGTACAACGAAAGCGGTATTTGTTGACCGTAGAGAATATACCGGTCCGCTTTGGAAGCAGATAGAGGAAGCATTTCAGTTTGTTTTGAGAAATATTCATCTGGGTGCTAACATTGTGGGAATTTATCGGCAGGATGTTTATGAGATTCCACCGGATGCCATTCGTGAGTTGATTATCAATGCTATGGTACATCGTAGTTATCTGGATCATGGTACGATACAGGTTGCGGTATATGACAACCGATTGGAAATTACTTCTCCAGGAAAGCTGCCAATGGGACAAACGATGGAGCGTATGAAAGAAGGATATTCTAAAATCAGAAATGAAGCCCTTGCTCATGCGTTTGCTTACATGAATCTGATCGAGCATTGGGGAAGTGGCATTCCGAGAATTATAGACAAAGTAAAAGCTGCCGGACTGCGGGAGCCGGAGTTTATTGGTGGCGAAGTTGATTTGCGTATCAATATTTATCGAGGTCAGGTTGATACAAACGACGCCACGATTAACGCCAACGACGCCAAAAATGACATTGGTGGCGTTGAAAATGGCGTTAGTAATGCCGGAAATGGCGTTAATCGCAACGAAAGTGGCACTAATGGCGGTAAAGTACCGCTTAATAAGGAACAGATACAGTTAGAAAACCTGTTGCAGATTATAGAGAAAAATCCATCTGCAACACAGGCATATTATGCGGAAAAAATGGGTATATCGAAAAGAACGGTTTCTCGAATGTTCGCTTCTTTACAGGAAAAAGGTAGATTGGTACAGAACGGAACAACGAGAAAAGCAAAATGGGAAATTATAAGGTAAGAGGAGTAGCAGGATACAGACAAAATTAAAGTGACTCAATCGGGGGCAGCCCCCGGTCAAAGCCGCCGCCGGCCTGCGGATTTTCTGATTTCCTACGCGGCACTCAGAAAATCCTGGCCAGCTGAGAAAGACAAGCTACCTCGAGAACGAAGTTCAAGAGATATAGCTCCCTGTAACACTGTTTGGATTTTCCCTTATTTCCTGCGGCGTCCCGCTGGCGATGATCTGTCCGCCCGCTTCGCCGCCGCCCGGTCCCATGTCGATGACATAGTCCGCATTTTTGATTACATCCAGGTCGTGTTCAATGACGACAACGGTTGCACCGTGATGAAGAAGCGCCTGAAAGACGCCCAGCAAAACCTGCACATCCAGCGGATGCAGACCGATGGAGGGCTCATCAAAGACGAATACGGAATCCTCCTGGGTCTTTCCAATCTCGCTGGCAAGCTTGAGCCGCTGCGCCTCGCCTCCAGACAGTCCGGGCGTTTCTTCGCCAAGGGTCAGGTAGCCGAGTCCAAGTTGCTTTAGGATTTCCAGCTTCTGGCGGACGCTTTTTATATCCCTGCAAAAGTCGATGGCGGTGTTTACGTCCATGTCCATCAGCTCCGGTAAGGAAATGTGCGCGCCGCTTTTATTGGTGAGCTTTACTGTGTAAGCTGCCTTGCTGTAGCGGGAGCCCCGGCAGTCCGGGCAGGGAATGTTCACATCCGGCAGGAACTGTACATCAAGACTGACAACACCGGTTCCGTCGCAGCCGGGGCAACGGAGCGTCCCGGTGTTGTAGGAAAAATCACCGGCCTTGTAGCCCAGGGCCTTGGCATCCGGAGATTTTGCATAAAGCTTGCGCAGCTCGTCATGAATGCCTGCATAGGTTGCCACAGTGGAGCGGACGTTGATGCCGATGGGCGTGGCGTCCATGAGCTTGACGTGTGCAATGCCGTCGGCATCGACTGTGCGGATGTGGGCGGGCAGTGCACTGCCGCTGATCTTTGCCTGTAGTGCAGGGATCAGGCTCTCCAGTACCATGGTGGTTTTGCCGGAGCCCGATACCCCGGTGACAACTGTGAGCCGTCCTTTTGGAATATCGACCTCCAGGGGCTTTACGGTATGGATCCGATCCGTAGACAGGTGAATCCTGCCGTTTGTAAAGAGCATTTCCTTTTCAATGCAGGGGCGCAGCCTGGCTTTCGCTGTGCCGGAGAGAAACGGTCCGATCTGGGAAGCAGGATCTGCTGCGATGGTGGAAACATTGCCCTGCGCAATGATATGACCGCCTTTTGCGCCGGCTTCCGGCCCCATTTCTATGAGCCAGTCGGCTTCCTTCAGAATCTGTGTATCGTGATCGACTAAAATGACGGAGTTTCCGTCCGCAACAAGATCCTGCAGTACACCGGTAAGCCCCACAATATTAGAAGGGTGCAGACCGATGGAGGGCTCATCCAGTACATAGAGGACGCCGGTGGTGCGGTTACGCACGGCGCGAGCCAGCTGCATCCGCTGCCGCTCGCCGGTGGAGAGTGTGGATGCGGATCGATCAAGGGTCAGGTAGCCGAGTCCCAAGTCCATCAGCCGCTTTGCGGTGCCTTGAAAGGCTTCACAGATATTCTGGGCCATGGGACGCATTTCTTCCGGCAGGCTTTGGGGAACGCCTTTTACCCAGACGACCAGCTCAGAGAGGGTCATAGCGCAGGCTTCATCCAGCGAAATACCCTGCAGCTTCGGCGCACGGGCAGCGGCAGACAGGCGTGTGCCATGACAATCCGGACAAATATCTTCTTTGAGAAACTTTTCTACCCGTTTCATGCCTTTTTCATCCTTGACCTTGGCAAGGGCATTTTCTACGGTGTAGATGGCATTAAAATAGGTGAAATCCAGTTCTGCAAAGTCGTTGGAGTCAGATTTTTTCGGACGGTAAAGAATGTGCTTTTTCACAGCAGGACCGTGGAATACGATCTCCTTTTCCTGTTTTGTCAGCTCCCGAAACGGAACATCCGTGCGCACCCCCATTTCCCGGCAAATGTCTGTCATCAGGGACCACATCAGGCTGTTCCAGGGGGCAACAGCTCCTTCGTTGATCGTCAGCGAGTCATCCGGCACCAGTGTATCCGGATTCACAGTGCGGACGATCCCGGTGCCGCCGCATCTCTGACAGGCTCCCTGGGAATTAAAGGACAGCTCTTCTGCAGACGGTGCATAGAAATGTGCGCTGCATTCCGGACAGACAAGCTCTTTTCCTGCGGCTACAGCCAGAGACGGAGAAAGGAAATGTCCATTAGGACAGCGGTGGCTGGCAAGACGGGAATACATCAGGCGCAGACTGTTGAGCAGCTCTGTTCCTGTGCCGAAGGTACTGCGGATACCCGGCACACCGGGGCGCTGATGCAGTGCCAGTGCAGCGGGAACATACAGGACTTCATCCACACTGGCCCTGGAGGCCTGGGTCATGCGGCGGCGCGTATAGGTGGAGAGGGCTTCGAGATAGCGCCGGGAGCCCTCAGCGTAGAGCACACCCAATGCAAGGGATGATTTGCCGGAGCCGGACACGCCTGCAATTCCCACGATTTTTCCAAGCGGAATATCCACATCAATATTTTTCAGGTTGTGGACCTTTGCCCCACGGATCAGCATTTTATCGATCATGTTTTCCTCTCATTTCTGTTCGTTTTGATTTCTAAAGCATTTCGTTTTTGGGATCTGCTGCATGATTGCCGGAGCGTGGCAGCTCTGCAGCGATGGTGGTTCCGCTGTCTGAGCTTTCTGCAACCCGGACAGAGCCTCCGTGAAGGGCTGCGATCTCCCATACCAGCGCAAGACCAAGACCGGCACCGCCGAAGGTTCGGCTGCGGGACTTGTCTACACGGAAGAAGGGCTGAAAGATACTCTGCTGATATTCCTCCGGAATTCCCCGTCCCGTATCGGAAACAAGGATCAGAAGCTTTTCGGGCTCCTGGGTGATGCAGACCTGTACAGAACCGTCTGGACGATTGTATTTGATCGCATTCTCTGTCAGATTGAAGATCATACGATAGATCAGTGCGTCGCTGCCGGTCATAACACCGTCACCTGCAAGCTCCAGAGTGATGCCGGATTTCTCCGCCAGCGGCGTAAGGTCTGTGAAAATTTCCTCCACCATGGGAGCGAGCTGAATGGATTCGTTTCGTTCTACCTGCTGCAGATTACTCATCTCCAGCAGGGTTTTTGTCATCTGGGACAGCCGTTCTGTCTGCTCCTGCAGCAGGGAGAGAAAATCTGCCGTCTCCGGCAGCATGTCAGGATGCTCTGCACAAAAAAGCTCCAGCTGCGCCTGCATCAGCGCCAGAGGTGTGCGCAGCTCGTGTGCAGCATTGCCGGTAAACTGTTTCTGGGCAGAAAAGGCATTGTTTAACCGCTCCAGCATCTGATTCAGGGAGTGACCAAGCTGTCTGAATTCCGGCAGAACATTTTCGTTGATCCGGATATCTGCCAGATTGTTCAGCTGCACCTTTTCTGTCTGGGAGGCGAAGCTGCGCAGGGGCTTGAGGGCATGTCCGCTGACGAAGTAGGCAAGAATGCCGCTCAATGCCGTTACCACCGCCGTGATATACCAGTTTGTTGTGCGAAAGCGTCCCTGTGCTCCATCAATAAGGATCGTCAGCTCGCCATCGGGCGCTGCCACCTGCGGGTCAAAGCTTATGGTGTCCTCCTCGTCGAGGAGGATCCTGTCGCCGCCCTGCAGTGTGTCGGCGATGGTATCCATATAATAGATGCCGGAGGAGCAGAGCAGCAGATTCATGGCGATACAGGTAACGCCGATGAGCAGAGCAGTCATCAGCGTGATGCGCCATTGCAGAGAAATTTTTTTCAATCTGTGTCACCTCCCATCAGATAGCCCTCGCCGATGCGGTTGCGAATGGGGTCATAGCCTAATGCAGCGCGCAGTTTTTTACGCAGGGCAGAGATATGCACACGGATGGAGTTGCTGAAGCTGTCCACGCTGTTGTCCCAGACATGCTCCATCAGCTCCTCCTGACTTACCGGTCGTCCCTGATGTACCATTAAATATTCCAGAATACCTGTTTCCTTGCGGGTGAGGGCCAGCGTCTGTCCGTTAACGGTGGCGGTGCGGGAACGGGTATCGAAGCTCAGAGCCTTGAAGGTCAGCAGCACATCCTGCTGGGTGAACTGCCGCAGAGTCAGGCTGCGGATGCGGGCCTCCAGCTCGGCTAAGTGAAAGGGCTTTGAAAGATAGTCGTTGGCTCCGGCATCCAATCCCTCCACCTTGTCCTTCACCTCACTGCGGGCGGAAAGGATCAGCACAGGGGTTTTACGATCCCTTTGACGAAAGGTGCGCAGTACTGTCATGCCATCCTTACCGGGCAGGTTTAGATCCAACAGAACCAGATCATACCGCTCTGTGCCAAGAAGCTCCAGTGCCTTATCTCCATCGTAACAGTGATCCACGCTGTATGCCAGACGCCGCAGACTGCGGACGATTGTCTCGCACAGGACGCGCTCATCTTCAATGACCAAAAGGTGCATAAGAATCCTCCTATTTTAATAGCGATTGTTTTCCCATAATTATAGCAGAAGCAGATAAAGTTTGTGTTAATTTTTCATTCTTAACAGAGACTTTAACTTATTTGTGCTATGATCAGAACGTAAAAAAAAGAAAGGATGATAAAAAATTGCGTTACAAGAAAAAAGTCGCAGCGCAGATCGCACTGCTGATAACAGGAGCTGCAATGCTGTGCTTTGGTGCCTGGAGAGGCGAGGCAGCGACGGTACTGAGTAAAGCCATCAAATTATGTCTGGAGTGTGTGGGAATTGGATAAGAAAATTTCAGGTGTATCACAGCTTATGTCCCGTTTTCGGGGCTGGATCCAGGCAGGCGCAGCTTTATTGACCAATCTGCATCTGCCGAATTTTATCAAGGGCGGACTGTATCAGGGCACAGGGAAAACGGTCTGCGTACCGGGGCTGAATTGCTACTCTTGTCCGGCAGCCTCCGGCGCCTGTCCCATTGGGGCATTTCAGGCAGTGGCAGGCTCCTCCCGGTTCCGCTTTTCCTATTATGTAACCGGCTTTCTTATTTTGCTGGGAGTATTGCTGGGACGCTTTATCTGCGGGTTTTTGTGCCCTTTCGGCTGGTTTCAGGAGCTGCTGCATAAAATTCCAACGAAAAAGCTCTCCACAAAAAAGCTGAAGCCCCTGACCTATCTGAAATACGTGGTTTTGCTGGTAATGGTGGTCTTGCTGCCGGCATTGGTTGTAAACGATGTAGGCATGGGAGATCCTTTTTTCTGCAAATACCTCTGTCCTCAGGGTGTGCTGGAGGGAGCGATCCCGCTGTCTATTGCCAATTCCGGCATCCGGGCGGCACTTGGCTCTCTTTTTACATGGAAATTCACCATTTTGCTGGGAATCCTTGTACTGAGCATACTGTTCTATCGCCCCTTCTGTAAATGGCTTTGTCCGTTGGGAGCATTTTATGCCCTGATGAACCGGGTGTCCCTTTTTCAGATGAAGGTGGACGAGAGCAAATGTGTTTCCTGCGGGAAATGCGCCGGAGCCTGCAAAATGGATGTGGATGTGACAAAAACACCCAATCATGGGGAGTGCATCCGCTGCGGGATGTGCGTTCGTGCCTGTCCTACCGGTGCGGTTTGCTTCCGCTACGGCTTTGGAGACGGGGAAAAAACTACAAAAAAAACAAATATGGAGGAATCAAAATGAACAAAAAGAAATGGATCAAACTGGGACTGACTGTACTGCTGGCATTTTCTCTTACAGCCTGCGGCGCAAAGAACAACGGGAATGCAGATCAGAGCAGCAATGAAGTTACGATGACGGCGGAAGCAGAAAATGCCCAGGAGGCACTTTCTACGTATAAGAAGCTGATGGAGCAGGAGAACGAGATTCTTTCGGAGAATACCGATCTGTGGGAAAAGGTCTATATGGAGGCTGACAAGGGTTCAGCCATGCTGGAAAACGGAAAAAACTACGGAGATTTTCTGCTGGACACGATAGAGAATGCCAAAGATCAGTTTTCGGACGAAGAATATGAGCTGCTCAAAACCGCTGCTGAAAAGATCAGTGAGATAGAAAACAAGCTGACGGAGCTGGAGCAAAAATATCCTGAGATCGTGGAGCAATCCATGGACAGTGAAACGAGTATCCCTGGGGACAGTGCCCAGACCGGCTCCTCTGAGGATAGCAGTGTGCAGAAGTTTCCCGCCTTTGAAGGCAAGGATCTGGACGGAAACCCGGTCAAGAGTGATGAGCTTTTTTCCGGGAATGCAGTAACCGTGGTGAATTTCTGGTTTACCACCTGCAGTCCCTGCGTAGGCGAGCTTGGGGAGCTGGATGCGCTGAACAAGGAGCTTGCAGAGAAAAACGGCGCACTCATCGGTGTGAACTCCTTCACGCTGGATGGGAATGAGGCAGAAATTTCCGAGGCGAAGGACGTACTGGCCAAGAAAGGCGCTACGTATCAGAATGTGTATTTTGACTCTGACAGCGAGGCGGGAAGATTTACCACCGGCATTTATGCCTATCCCACTACCTATGTAGTAGATCGGAACGGCAATATCGTCGGGGATCCCATCGTGGGCGCTATTACGGAGAAGAATCAGGCGGAAACGCTGCAAAAACTCATAGATCAGGCCATTGCTTCCGATACGGGAGAAAACGAGGAATAACAGGACTACAGGCTGTGGCGTCACCCGACAAATTTTTGAAAAGTGCATTGGATTTCCTGATGTAAGATGGTAAAATGTCTTCAAGGCAGAAAAATAGCACGTGCCGTGCTATGCACAGCTAAAATTTGGAGGGAAGCATGGGAAAATCAACAGTTTATTTTACGGATTTCCGGTGTCCGGTTGGTACGAGTCAGCTGGATAAGTTAAAAAAGGTCTGTCTCGCGGCAGGCATCAAAAACATTGATATGGACGGCAAGTTTGTCGCGATTAAAATGCACTTCGGCGAGCTTGGAAATCTGGCATTTCTGCGTCCGAACTATGCAAAGGCAGTGGCAGATCTGTGCAAGGCACAGGGTGGCGTTCCGTTTTTGACGGATTGCAACACCCTTTATCCCGGCAGCCGCAAAAATGCGCTGGAGCATTTGGACTGTGCAAATTTAAACGGCTTTAATACCATCACAACAGGCTGTCAGATTTTGATCGGAGACGGTCTGCGGGGTACGGACGAGGTAGAAGTACCGGTTCCGAATGCAGAGTATTGTCCTGCACCGAAGATCGGACGTGCAATTATGGATGCGGATATTTTTATCAGCCTGACGCACTTTAAGGGACATGAGGCGACCGGCTTTGGCGGTGCCATTAAAAATATCGGCATGGGCTGCGGCAGCCGTGCAGGCAAGATGGAGCAGCATACCAGCGGAAAGCCGGCCATTGATCCGGAAAAATGCCGCGGCTGCAGACGCTGTGCACATGAGTGCGGAAGCGATGCGATTACATATCCGAATGGAAAAGCGGTTATCGATTACGACAAATGTAAGGGCTGCGGACGCTGTATCGGAGCCTGCAGCTTTGATGCAGTCTACAATGAAAACAGCTGTGCAAACGAGCTGCTGGACCGGAAGATGGCAGAATATGCGATGGCTGTCTGTCAGAACCGTCCCTGCTTCCATATTTCACTGGTGCAGGATATCAGCCCCAACTGCGACTGTCATGGCGAAAATGATGCGCCGATCCTGCCGGATATCGGTATGTTTGCAAGCTTTGACCCGGTAGCGCTGGATCAGGCGTGTGCGGATGCCTGCCTGCAGGCGACTCCGATCGCAAACAGCCAGCTTGGAGAACATCTGGCAAAGCCCGACTGGCATCATCATCACGATCATTTCCTGGATTCCAATCCGAATGTGGAATGGGAAGCAACGCTGGATCAGGCAGAAAAAATCGGTCTGGGCACCCGTGCATATGAACTGAAACGGGTCTGAATTGATGTGTATTACCAAAACCGGCTCCGAAAACAGGGAGCCGGTTTTGGTGTATCATCTAAAAAAAGGAGGAAATGGGGTATGTCTTATTTTCAGGATGCGTCACCGGAATCGCTGGGGATCAGTTCCGGGGGAATTCTTCGGTTCCTGGACCGGATGGAGAAAAAGAACATCGAATTGCACAGCTTTATGGTGGTGCGGCATGGAAAATGTGCGGCAAAGGGCTGGTGGAAGCCGTATGCACCAACGCTGCCCCACCCGCTGTATTCCTTTGGCAAAACCCTGACGGCAACGGCAATCGGGTTTGCACGACAGGAAAAAATCCTGTCACTGGAGGAACGGTTAGTGGATCTTTTTCCGGAGCTTCTGCCGAAGGAGCCGTCAGAAAATCTGCAGAAGGTCACCCTCTGGCATCTCCTGACCATGAGCTGCGGACATGAGACAGAGATAGATATGGAATCCCCCGACTGGATCCGGGAGTTTTTACAGCACCCGTTTTTACACGAGCCGGGAACATTTTATAAATACAATACGGCGGGCACAAACATGCTGGCGGCTGTGTTGAAGAGAAAAACAGGCTGTGATGTGACGGAATTTTTAAAGCCCCGTCTGCTGGAGCCCCTGGGCATTACTTCTTTGACCTGTTCGAAGTGTCAGGGACCGGAAGCAGTGGAAATGGCTGGCGGCGGCATGCAGATGACGACGGAGGACATGGCGCGTTTTATTTATTTTGTGTTAAACCGTGGACGCTGGGAAGGCAGGCAGCTGCTGGAAGAGGAATGGTTTGACCTTGCCTGCACCAAGCAGATCGAAACCGCAGGAGATTCTGAAGGACACGTCAAAGAATGGGCTTACGGCTACGGATTTCAGTGCTGGATGTGCAGGACACCCGGATCCTTCCGTGCGGATGGCGCCTTCGGACAGTTCGGCGTTGTGCTGCCTGATAAGGATTTTTTTGTGATCCTGACGACGGGAACCTATCAGACCCAGGACGAGCTGGATGGAATTTTTGAAGAAATCGTTCCGACCCTGACAGACAGTGCACAGGAGGCGTCGGCGGCAGCAGACGTGCTGAAAGAGCGTACCGGACAGCTGGCAATCAAAGCGGTCCCTTTATCCGAAAAAATCCATCACGTTGCCATCATCGGAAGCGATTATGAGCGCTCCAGACATTTTTATGTGGATCTGCTCGGCTTTACTGTGATCCGGGAAAACCACCGGAAAGACAAAGCAGACTGCAAGATCGATCTGAAATGCGGAGAGCAGGAAATCGAGCTGTTTATCAAGCCGGATGCACCCAAGCGTCCGAGCTATCCGGAGGCACAGGGACTTCGGCATCTCGCATTTTTTGTGGAGAGCGTGGAGAATACGGTTGTGCGGTTAAACAGCCTCGGAATTGTGACAGAGCCGATCCGTACCGATGAGTTTACCGGAAAACCGATGACATTTTTTGCAGATCCAGACGGACTTCCGTTGGAGATTCACGAATAAACTTTCGAAACAATACACCCTACGAATCAAAAAGCTCCTGTGCAGGAATATGCACAGGAGCTTTTTGAAGTGAATTTTGGTGATTTAATTTTCCAGCTTCGAGATATCGGTTCCGAAGTATTTTTCCGACAATGCGGTCAGCTCGCCGGATTCGTCCAGCTTTGCGAGGGCGTCGTTGATGGCTGCAAGCAGCGTCTTTGTATCGTCACCCTTGCGGACGGGGATTGCAACCTTTTCTACCTCGTCGGACAAAGCGGCGATTTTGATATCTGCATCAGGATGTGCCTTTAAGTAGTCATAATAGGTCACTTCCGTGTTGAGGGTTGCATCGATTCGGTTGGAAAGTAAAAGCTCGATGGTCTGATTCAGGTCATCGACGCCCGTTACCTCTGCACCGTATTTTTCCGCAAGGGTCGCATAGGTACTGCTGATGGTGTTTGCAGTATGTTTTCCCTTTAAATCCTCCATGGAATGGATTTCGTCGTAGTCGCTGCGGACGATGACAGCAGTTTTATTATAGGCATAAGGTGTGGAAAAATCGTATTTTTCCTGACGCTCCGGTGTAACTCCTACGCCGTTTACCATGATGTCGTAGCGGCCGTCGTCCAGGCCGGCGAGCAGACCGTCCCATTCGCCCTCGACGAAGTTTACATCGACGCCGAGCTCATTTGCGATCAGCTTTGCAACCTCTACGTCGTAGCCCACCAGCTCGTCGTTTTCATCGTGATAGGTCCAGGGGGCCCAGGTACCCTCCATGGCAACCGTGATGCTGCCCCGTGCCTGGATCTGGTCTAACAGGTCTTTGCCTGCTGTGTTGGAGACAGCTGCTGCAGTGTTGTCAGAACCGCAGCCGGTTAAAGCAGCCGCTGCCAGCATAGAGCCGGAAAGCAGCAGTGCAATAGATTTTTTGAAGGTCATAAAAAATAATTCCTTTCTGATATTCCTGCCAGCGGCAGCCGGACAGGTAAAGCGCCGGATTACTGCTGGTCAAAAGACTGTAAAAATGCTTTGGTACGTTCTTCTTTCGGATTTGCAAAAAACTCCTTCGAGGGGCCCTGTTCCACGATACGCCCGTTTTCCATCAGGATGACCTTGTTGGAAACATTTTTGGCAAAGCTCATTTCGTGTGTGACGACGATCATCGTCATTCCCTCGTTTGCCAGGGAACGCATGACGGAAAGGACCTCACCGGTCAGCTCCGGGTCGAGGGCAGAAGTCGGTTCATCGAAATAGATGATTTTCGGTTGGGCGGCAATGGCACGCGCGATTGCGACACGCTGCTGTTGACCGCCGGAAAGCTGTGCCGGATAAGCGTCGCTGCGGTCGGCAAGCCCGACCTTTTCCAACGCCTTCACAGCGATTTCACGTGCCTGCTCTTTGGGCATTTTGCGGCCGACAATCAGTCCCTCTGTGACGTTTTTGAGGGCGGTTTTGTTGGCGAATAAGTTATAGCTCTGGAACACGAAGGCAGTCTTTTTGCGGAGCCGGGCGATGTCCTTTTTGGAAATTTTATTCATCGCAAAGGTTTCCTGGTCAAAGACCATCGTGCCCTCGTCGGCGTGCTCCAGATAATTCAGGCAGCGCAGCAGTGTGGTTTTGCCAGAACCGCTCGGACCGATGATGGCGATAACATCTCCCTGGTTTACGTCCAGATCGATTCCGCCTAAGACAGGAGTACTGCCAAAGGATTTATGAATATTTCGGATTTCCAGCATAGGTCAGACTCCTTTCTGTCCGTAGGAACCGAGTTTTTTCTCACCGACAGCCTGAAGCTTTGTCAGGACGGTGGAGAAGATCAGGTAGATCAGACCGACTTCGAGATACAGAAGAAGCGGCTCGTAGGTACGGGCAACGATTCGCTGGGTTACCATGAACATTTCCGTTACGGTGATGTTGGCTGCCAGAGAGGTATCCTTGACCATGGAGATCAGGGAGTTGGACAGCGGCGGAAATGCGGTACGCATTGCCTGGGGGAGCACGATGCGGAAAATGGTCTGTAAATAGGAAAGTCCTGCACAAAGACCGGCTTCCAGCTGACCCTTCGGAACGGCTTCCAGTGCCGCCCGGATGGTTTCTGCACAGTAAGCGCCTTCATTTAAAGAAAAGACGATGACTGCAGCGGGAAACGGATCCAGGACGATGCCGACTCTGGACAGACCGAAGAACACGACGAACAGCTGTACCAAAAGCGGCGTTCCACGGAAAATCCAGATATAAAAGCGGGCGATCTGCTTGAGCCCCTGAATATTTGCAAACTGCACGAGGGCCGCAACCACCGCGATCACCAGCGCCAGCGAAAAGGAAATAATGGTCAGCGGGATGGTTGCCGTCAGGCCCGGGAGCAGGATTTTGGGAAAAGAGTCTAAAAATAGCTGCCATAATCGACTGCTGAGCATGATAAGTATCCTCCTTATTCTGTCTTCGGGGCATAGTTTTCCAGCGCACTTAAGATCGGACGGGAAAGTCGGTCGGAAGGCTTTTTAGGGCTGTCGCTTTTTTCAGACGAATCTTCTTCCTTCTCAATAATATCCCGGATTGCCTGCATCTGCTCGTCGAGGACAGCGCTTAAGCGTGCGCATTCGCTCAGCTGGTAGGAGGTCTGCTCCATTAACTCGGGTGACAGGTCTTTTTTATAGCGGAGCTGGTGTTCGAGATTTGCCCAGAACTCCATGGCAATCGTGCGCAGCTGTACCTCCGCTTTCATGATTTTTTTCTCATTCTGTAAAAAGATCGGCACCTCGATAATCAGATGCAGGCTGCGATAACCGTTTCTCTTCGGATTTTTGATGTAATCCTTGCGCTCGATCAGCGTGATATCGTCCTGCTGCAGCAGGCAGTCGGCGAGCATGTAAATATCGTCCACAAAGGAGCAGACGACACGGATGCCTGCGATGTCGAAGATGTTGTTTTCAATTGCCTCGAGGGTAAAGGGCAGCTTTTTTCGAAGCATTTTGTCCAGAATGCTGTCGGGAGACTTTAAGCGGCTCTGGATGCTGTCGATGGGGTTGCGGTCGTGCTGGAGGGAAAAGCGTTCGTTTAATACGCGGAATTTCGTTTCAATCTCCATAATCGCGCAGCGATAGCAGGACATCAGATCCCGCGTGGAGCTGGAAAGCTCCTGAAACGCGCGGATCGAGTGGTCAGCAAGGGCGTTGCGCATTCTTTCCTGAAGGTTCTGGAAAGGGTCTTTTTTGGTATCCATTGGTTGAAAATTCCTTTCTTAACGGTGGTGGCGGTATCAGATCTCTCCGATCAGGTAGTCCTGTCTGCCGTCGCGCAGGAACACGGGGAGCGTATCCATCGGCGCATCCGCCATGATCCACTGACCGCCCTCATAAACTATTCCGGTGCGGGCATCTGTCCAGGATGCGCCGGCAGGAAGATAAACCTGTCTGTCTACTGCATGCGCATGGCAGATCGGTGCGACTAAAAGATCAGATCCAAACAGGTAGGAATCCTTGATGTCCCAGCAGATCGGATCGGACGGGAATTCATAAAACAGAGCACGGAGCACCGGATGACCGTTTTCGTGTGCCTGCTGCATGAGGCTTCTCGTATAGTCTCGCATCAGCTCACGGACATGGATGAATTTTGTCATGATCTGATAGGCCTCTTCGCCATAGCTCCATACCTCGTTATCGGTTCCGGTTCCCTCGCGAAGCTCGCCCGCCTTGTTATAAATTGGGGTATAGGGCTGGCGGCTGCCATGCAGACGCATAACAGGACAGAAGGTACCGAACTGGAACCAGCGGATCAGCAGTTCTTTAAAATCGGGATCTGCAGCAACGCCGTTATGGAAACCGCCGATATCGGTTGTCCACCACGGAATGCCGGAAAGTCCCATATGGATTCCGGCACAGATCTGCTTACGGAAGTCCTCATAAGTTGACATAATATCTCCGGACCAGACCAGAGCACCGTAACGCTGGCTGCCTGCCCATGCGCAGCGGATCAGATTGACGATGTCGTCCTGACCGTTTTCCTTTTGCCCCTCGTAGAAAAGCCGCGCGTATTCTCTGGGATAGATATTGCCGGTTTCCAGTACCGTACCGGAATAGTAACGGTAGTTTTCAAAATCGTAGGACGTATACTCCGGCTCTGCAACGTCCAGCCAGAATGTGCGAATGCCGAGGTCCGCGTAGTTTTGTTTGCATTTTTCCCAGACATAGCGGCGAGTTTTGGGATTAGTTGCGTCCATAAAGGCATTATTGCCGTGGAAGATCATCTGGACATCGACGCCGGAGTTGGATTTTACCAGCATATTCTGCTGCTTCATCTCTTCGTAGTTTTCACTGCGAAAATCTACGGCAGGCCAGATAGAAACCATGGTTTCTACGCCAAGCTCCTGCAGCTCCTTTATCATGGCAGCAGGATCCGGGAAGAATTCTTCATCGAAACGCCAGTCACCGCAGTAGGGCCAGTGATAGAAGTCGATCACGATGACGTCCAGGGGGATATTCCGTTTCTTGTATTCACGGGCAATGGAAAGCACCTGCTCCTGATTATAGTAGCGCAGCTTGCACTGCCAGAAGCCAAGACCGTATTCGGGCATCATGGGAGATTTTCCGGTTGCGTTGGCATAAGCTTCTTCTATTTCAGCAGGAGTGTCGCCTGCAGTGATCCAGTAGTCCAGCTGTTTACAGGAGCGGGCAGTCCACTGTGTCGTATTCGTGCCGAAATGGACATCTCCCACAGCGGCATTATTCCATAAGAAGCCATAACCGAGACTGGAAACGTAAAAGGGGATGCTCGCCTGTGAGTTGCGGTGGGCAAGCTCCAGATTACAGCCTTTTAAATTGAGGGTTTCCTGCTGATACTGTCCCATACCGTAGATTTTTTCTGATGGGTTGGAGACAAAGGATGCGGTCAGGAAAAAAGAGTCACCGGGCAGGGACTGAAAGCGACGTGCCTTTAAAAACAGGGCACCGCCGTTTGGAATTTCCTGCAGCAGAAGCTCGCCCTTTTGATTATAATAGGAAATCTGCAGCTCATCGCCCCAGTCCTGCAGGGAAAGCACAGCGTGGATTTTGCCGTTGGTAATTACAGCCTGACGTTCCCCGAGTTCGATAACAGGCTCACTTTTTGCCGGAGAAAGAAGTGCCGGACTGTTGTCTGAAAGCTCGTTAAACAATGCCGCCCGCGTGCGCAGGCTGTCTTCTCCCCAGGGGGAAACCATGACGGTTTCTCCGTTTAAGCGAAAGATCAGACTGTCATTTTGACGTTCAAAATACTGCATTTTGTAACCTCCTTGGTGTTTCGTTTGCTACCTCCTTTTAGCATACTACGATATTGAAAAAACTGCAAAATATCTTTGACAAAATAGGGGAATAATGCTATGATAGCTCCAGAATCAATTTGAGCTTAGAACTGACTGTACTGAAAAGTCGTCCTTTTCTTTATGGTGGCTTGCGGACAGTCTTTTTTTACGGATAGATTTCGTAAGTCAGCGCGCAGCGGCGTCTCCAATTGATCCAAATTATTCAGGAGGTACTTGAAAATGAACACAGGTGTAGTTAAGTGGTTTAATTCCAGCAAAGGCTATGGCTTCATCACCAACGATGCAAACGGCGAGGACGTATTCGTACACTTCTCCGCTATCCAGGTAGATGGCTTCAAAACTCTGGAAGAAGGCCAGAAGGTAACTTTCGATGTAGAAAGCGATCCTAAGGATTCCAGAAAGCTGAGAGCGGTTAACGTTCACATCGCATAAGGATGACTAAAAGAGCCCCGCATATGCGGGGCTTTTTTTAGCAGTGGAGATATCAATGCATCGCAAAATCTTACAGAAAGGAATCGGAAGTTGGGCACAAAAAAGGTAACAGTCGGTATTCTGGCACATGTGGATGCCGGAAAGACCACACTGGCAGAAGCAATTTTATATCGGACCGGTATGCTGCGGCGGCTGGGCAGAGTGGACCATCAGGATGCCTTTCTGGATACGGATGCGATGGAGCGGGCCCGGGGTATTACGATTTTTTCAAAACAGGCGAAGCTGGAGCTGGATGATTTTTGCGTGACACTGCTGGATACGCCCGGACATGTGGATTTTTCTGCAGAGATGGAGCGGACCCTGCAGGTGCTGGATTATGCGGTGCTGGTCATCAGCGGCGCGGACGGGGTGCAGGGACATGTGGAGACACTCTGGCGGCTGCTTTCCCGTTATCAGATCCCCACCGTTTTGTTTATCAACAAGATGGACCAGGAAGGGACAGATGAGGCAGAACTTCTTTTGCAGCTGCAAAAACAGCTGAACGAGCACTGTATCAAAGTGTGCAGTATGCCGCAGCCGCCAGACAACGCAGATATAGCATCCGGCATCAGGACATTGGGCACAGGTACAGACGCAGTGTCCGCCATGCGCACAAACGCTTCGGACAGCCCGCTGCCATGTGCAGCACCGGTTCCTGTCCCGGATTTCTGGGAAAATGTCGCCATGTGTCAGGAAGACCTTTTGGAACGCTATCTCGATGGCGATACGCTGACCTGGGAGGATGCAGCACTTCTGGTAAAGGAAAGAAAGCTATTTCCGTGTTTTTTTGGATCGGCACTAAAAGTCTGTGGCGTGGATGCGCTATTGTCCGGGCTGTCGAAGCTGATGAAAGAGCCGGAATACACAGAGGAGTTTGGGGCACGTGTTTTTAAGATCACGAGGGATGAAACCGGAAAGCGTCTGACGCATATGAAGCTGACCGGAGGAAGTCTTTTTACGCGGCAGAGCCTGAAGGGACAAACTGCTGATGGACAGGAATGGGAAGAAAAAGCCGACCAGATCCGGATTTATAACGGAAGTGGCTATGAACAGGTACAGCAGGCGGCCGCAGGAGAAATCTGCAGCGTGACAGGACTGTCAAAAACCTATGCAGGAGAAGGGCTTGGGGCGCAAACGGAACCGGTGCTGCCGCTGCTGGAGCCGGTATTAACCTATCAGATCGAGCTGCCGCCGGACTGCGATGCGCATACGATGCTCAGAAATCTTCGGCAGTTAGAGGAAGAGGAACCGGAGCTTTCGATTGTCTGGGAGGAAGCCTCCTCTGAGATCTGCGCGCAGGTCATGGGCGAAGTGCAGATGGAAATCCTGAAAAACCAGATCAGAGAGCGCTTCGGCGTGCCGGTTTCCTTCGGACAGGGCAGCATTGTATACCGGGAAACCATCGCAGCGCCCGTCGAGGGCGTCGGACATTTTGAGCCCCTTCGGCACTATGCGGAAGTTCATCTTTTGCTGGAACCTCTGGAACGCGGCATGGGACTGCAGTTTGCGTCAGCTGTCAGCGAAGATGTGCTGGACCGTAACTGGCAGAGGCTGGTGCTGACCCATCTGGAAGAAAAGCGCCATAAAGGCGTTTTATGCGGCGCAGAGATCACGGATATGAAGATCACGCTGGTAAATGGCAGGGCGCATATCAAGCACACCGAGGGCGGCGATTTTCGTCAGGCGACCTACAGGGCACTGCGACAGGGACTGATGCGAGCACAAAACGTACTTTTAGAGCCTGTTTACAGCTTTCGACTGGAAATTCCACAGGAGCAGATCGGACGGGCGATGACGGATATTCAGCGGATGAACGGTACCTTCGAGCCGCCGCAGACGGAAGGGGAATTTGCGATTCTGTGCGGAAGCGCGCCGGTTGCATGTATGCGGGGCTATCAGCAGGAGGTTACCTCCTACAGCCGAGGCCGTGGAAAGCTGTTCTGTACGCTGCAGGGCTATGCTGTGTGCCATAACGCAGAGGAAGTGATGGCGGCAGCCGGCTATGATCCGGAAGCAGACCTGGAAAATCCTCCTTCCTCCGTTTTTTGTGCACACGGAGCCGGATTTGTGGTACCATGGGATCAGGTGGAGGATTATATGCACCTCGAAGCAGTTGCACTGCCGTCTGAAAAAGGCAGTGCAGATGAAAAAGAAGCGTCCGGGATAGCGCAGAGCAGCCGCGCAGAATATTTTGTCCGTGAAAGAAAAGAGACGCCGGAAACCTTTGTCAGCGAAGAAGAGCTGGAAGAAATTTTCAAGCGCACCTATTATCAGAACAGCGAGCCGAAGAGCAAAAAGGGCTATCAGAAGCGCTACAGGGAAGAAGCGCCCGCACGGCGCCTGATGGAACGCTCCCGTGCGGCAGAGGCGGATCGGAGCAAGCCGCGGGAACGCTATCTTTTGGTTGACGGCTATAATATCATTTTTTCCTGGGAAATGCTGCGCGAGCTTTCGAAGGTTAATATCGAAAGCGCCAGGAACCTCCTGATGGATGTTCTGTGCGATTACCAGGGCTTTAACGGCTGCACGCTGATCCTCGTCTTCGACGCTTACCGTGTGGAAGGCGGGCAGGAACGCGTTTTCAATTATCATAATATTCACGTCGTCTTTACGAAGGAAGCGGAGACGGCTGACCAATATATCGAAAAAACCGTCCACAAAATCGGGAAAAAAGCCGATGTGACGGTAGCGACCTCCGATGCGCTGGAGCAGGTCATCATTTACGGACAGGGCGCGCGCAGGATGGCGGCGCGGGAGCTTTTGGAGGAAGTCGAGCTGACCCGCGAAAAGGTGCTGGAACGGATTGAAAAAAGACCGGGCAGCACGCAGAAACAACCTACGGAAAACGACCATAATTACCTGTTTGACCATTTGCCGGAGGAGTTGGTCTCTTATATGGAAGAGGTCAGGCTGGGCAAACGGGAATTATAGGGAGTTTATAAAAAAGGGAAAAAGGAAAGGGAAACAAGAAAGGGGAAACACAATGGACATGTTTTTCACACAGCGAAAGCTGGAAGGAAGAATCCGGGAGCTGGGAGAATACCGTTACCGGGACGTCAGAAATTTTGAATCGTTTCTGGCAAAAGAAGACAAAAGCGGCCTGGTAAATCCGGATGTGCCGACAGATTTTACCGGCTGGGACAGGATCTGTACCGGCTCTGACTGGAAGGGCAGGGATTTATATCTCTGGCTGCATGGGGAGATGAAAGTGCCGGCAGAATGGGAAGGAAAGCGCGCGGTAGGTGTGTTTGACTTCGGTATGACAGGCGGCGGCAACAACAGCGGGTTTGAATCACTGCTGTTTGTAAACGGCGAACAGTATCAGGCGGTTGATGCCAATCATAAGGAAGTATTTTTCAGACCTGAGATCTGTGGAAATGAGGTCAGCCTGACCTTCCGCCTCTGGTCCGGTCTGGAAGGCGGCGGACTGCCCAGAGAGGTGGAGCATCGCTTAAAGAGCGCATTTTTAGGCTATCTGGATGAAAAGACAGACGACCTGTATTATCTTGGCCTGATGGTCTGGAAGACAATTGAAGAGCTTTCCGAGAACGATCCGGTTCGCCATAACCTGCAGGCAGCCCTTGACCGTGCATTTTTAAAGATTGACTGGTCTTATCCGGGCAGCGATGACTTCTATGCATCTGTTGCGGAAGCAGACGACTGCTTAAACGCAGCGATTGACGCGATGGACAAGCACTCCGATATCCATGTATACACAGTTGGACATACCCATATTGATACTGCATGGCTCTGGAGACTCAAAAACACCAGAGAAAAGTGCGGCAGATCCTTTACAACCGTCATGCGCCTGATGGAGATGTTCCCGGAATATGATTTTCTGCAGACACAGCCCCAGCTCTATGAGTGGGTAAAGGAAGATTATCCGGAGCTGTATAGCCAGATCAGAGACCGCGTGGCAGAGGGGCGCTGGGAAGCGGACGGCGCAATGTGGGTTGAGGCAGACTGTAACCTGACAAGCGGTGAATCCCTGACCCGTCAGATCTTAATCGGCAGCAAATTTATCAAGGATGAATTCGGCAAGGAAGTAGAATTTCTGTGGCTACCGGATGTATTCGGCTATTCCTGGGCACTCCCCCAGATCCTGAAAAAAGCCGGCATCGACATGTTTATGACGACAAAAATCAGCTGGAACCAGTACAACCGTATGCCCCATGATACGTTTTACTGGAAAGGCATCGACGGCAGCAAAGTGCTGACCCACTTTATTACGACGCCGGAGCCCGGGAGAGAAAGAGACAGCTGGTTCTATACCTATAACGGACTGATTGAGCCCCGTACCGTCAAGGGTATCTGGGACGGATACAGCGAAAAGGAAATGAATCATGACCTGCTGCTTTCCTATGGTTACGGAGATGGCGGCGGCGGTGTCAACCGTGATATGCTGGAGCAGCGCCGCAGACTGGATAAGATTCCGGGACTGCCGCATGTGGAGACGACTACCGCAGGCAAATATTTCCGTAAGCTGAAGGAAACGGTTGCAAAGACAGACCGCTATGTCAATACCTGGGATGGCGAGCTCTATCTGGAATATCACCGTGGTACCTATACCAGCCATGCGCATAACAAACGCATGAACCGTAAGATGGAGCTGTTATATCGTGAGGCAGAGTATTTTACCGTACTGCGTGCATTGCTTGGTAATGATCTGTCCCTGGCGGAGCAAGAAAAGCTGACAGCCGGCTGGAAACATATCCTGACCAACCAGTTCCATGACATTATCCCCGGCTCCTCGATCTTCGAAGTATATGAGGATTCCAAAAAAGATTACGAATGGATCGCAACACAGGGCGAGGAGGTGGAAGCAGGCTTCCTTGCAGACGCCGTAACAGAAGAAGCCTCTGTTTATACCGTTTTTAACAGCAACAGCTTTGTAAGAAAAGGCGGCTCGGTTCTGTTGCTCGGTGCTGCAGGAAACAGCGCTTATTTGGAGGACGGCACGGCATTAAAGAGTCAGGAAACAGAAGGCGGACTTCTTGTGGAAATCCCGGAGGTTCCTGCAATGGGCACCGCTACGGTTGTCCTGAAAAAAGCACCTGCTGAAGAGAATACGGCATTTACCGTAGACGGACACAAGGTTGAAACTCCGTTTTATCTGGTTGAGTTTAATGAAGCCGGTCAGATTTCCAGATTGTATGATAAAGAAAATGACCGTGAGGTGCTTGCACCCGGACAGTGCGGCAACGTTCTGCAGGTATTTGAAGATAAGCCCATGGGCAATGACGCATGGGATATCGAGATTTACTATCAGGAAAAGATGCGCGTCATCGACGGACTGACCTGTTTTGAAGTCAAAGAGTGCGGATCGGTTCGTCTGGTGCTTCACATGGGATGGAAGTATATGAATTCCACCATTGACCAGGATGTTATCCTGTATGCAGATGACCGCAGAATTGATTTCGTGACGGATGTAGACTGCCATGAGCGCCATCAGCTGTTGAAGGCTGCGTTCCCGGTTGACATCCGCACCACTTACGGAACATTCGATGTACAGTATGGTAATGTACGTCGTTCCAACAATTGGAATACAAGCTGGGATCAGGCGAAGTTCGAGAGCGTTGCCCATCGTTTCGCGGATCTTTCCGAATACGGTTATGGCGTCAGCCTGTTAAATGACTGCAAGTACGGTCATGATGTAAAGGACAATGTACTGCGCATCACCCTGATCAAGACAGCAACCTATCCGGATCACAGCCAGGATCAGGGCGAGCATCACTTCACTTATGCGCTGCTGCCTCATACCGGAGACTTTATTGCAGGCCGCACCGTACAGGAAGCGAGCGATTTGAACTGGCCGATGCACAGCGTTGCAGGCAGCGTAAAACTTCCGTTTGCAGGTTCTTTTGTGGGCTTTGACAAAGAGTGCGTTGAGCTGGATGCTGTCAAGAAGACAGAGGATGGAAGGTATATTGCAGTCCGGTTCCACGACTTTACCGGCGGCACGAACAAGCTGACCGTAACGCCCGGTTTTGCGTGGAAGCGCTACTGTGAATGCGACTTAAGAGAGCGTCCGCAGGGCGACTTTAAAGAAAACGGTACGATTCAGATGACCGTAAAGCCTTATGAAATCGTGACGCTGCTGTTTGA
>OLGD01002123.1_pt1 | contig 24241 bp, 18 predicted proteins | sample 1605311 | NCBI WGS metagenome assembly OLGD01 (sample SAMEA3888917, study PRJEB22519) | human gut metagenome | biome: human gut; feature: human-associated habitat; material: faeces | place: Denmark | collected 2010
ATGCCCCGGTCAGAGAGGTTTCATTTCTTGGTGGCTTGCTTCACGGTTATCGACGAGAACAAGTGGCGGCGTGAGCGTAAGGAATTTATGCACCCCCGTTACGCGCGCGTGAAGATTTTCGCACTCGCAGTCAGGATGCTTGAAGGATACCGGCTTATTTGAATATTTCCAGAATGGAAGCCGATTAGAATACCATCAACCTGCGGAAAAATACCAATCGAATGCGGAATTCGCTCTTTTCCCCCCGTGCCTCATTGAAAAAGGCAGTTTCCGGAAGTATATTATATGTCATTTTAATTCTGGATTACCTGACTGATCATGAAAACTTGCCCGCGGCTCACTGTTTTGTTTCTGTCTGCGATGCTGGTCTCCTTTGCCGGCATCGTCGCAGCTGTCGTGCTGCATGCCGCGCCTCAGGATTGCAGCCGGTTCCAGAACGAAGACGCGGACCTTCTGCTCGCCGCCGCCGCATCCCGGATGCAGTCTGACGAAGCCGGATTTCCATCTCCCGGTTACGATTCGGTCGGCAGAACGCTCAACCGCTCCAGCGAAACGCATCCCACGCGGTCGGTCCGCCCGGCGTTTCTGCTGAAACCGGTTCGCTTCCTTGCAGAGAACCTGTCCACCCGGACAAGTTTCGCCCCTCCGGCGAACTCACGTCTGCAACTGCTGATCCGACTCTCGCCACGCCTCAGGGCAAGGGCGGATCCCGCTGCGGCACGGTACTGCTCTGTCGCTTGAGTGTACGGTGCCTGTTTCCCGCATTTGAAATTGTAACCGGCTCGGTCCGAATCCTCTGACGGAACCCCGTCGGAGACGCCCCCTTGCATAGATCTGCGCGCTCCGGGGCGAAACGGCTCGTGCACATCCTGCGGCATATTCCCCATTTTTCCCATCATTCAAAAAGCTCAGGAGTGTAAGAATTATGAAAAAAATTGACTTTATGCTGACTGCCTTCCGCGACGGATTCCAGTCGGTATTCGGCGCCCGCGTCTTCAGTTCCGATTTTCTGCCCGTGGTGGAAGAGGCCGCCTCGGCGGGAATCACCCATTTCGAAGCCGGCGGCGGCGCGCTGTTTCAGGCCGCCTATTTCTACAGCAACGAGGATGCGTTCCGCGTGATGGATGATTTCCGCCGCATTGTCGGAAACAGCGCCAACCTCCAGACCCTCGCCCGCGGCATCAACGTGGTCGGGCTCGACAGCCAGCCGCGCGACATCATCAAACTGCACGCTCAGCTGATGAAAAAGCACGGCATCACCACAATCCGCAATTTCGACGCCCTGAACGACGTGAACAACCTCCTCTACAGCGGGACCTGCATTGCGGAAGCGGGCCTGAAGCACGAAATCACCGTCACCATGATGGAACTGCCCCCCGGGTGCGTCGGCCATACCGTGGAGTTCTATGAATCCATTCTGCGCCGGATTCTCGACTCCGGCATCCCCTACGATTCGGTCTGCTTCAAGGATGCCTCGGGAACCTCCACCCCCCACAAGGTCTACGAAACCATCCGAATGGCGCGGAACCTGCTCGGGGACCATGCGCGGATCGTCTTCCACTCTCACGAAACCGCCGGCTGCAGCGTTCTGGCCTACCATGCGGCGCTCGAAGGCGGAGCCGATCAGCTGGACCTCTCCATCGCCCCCCTCTCCGGCGGCACCTGCCAGCCGGATATCCTGACCATGTGGCACGCCCTGCGCGGCACGCAGTACGATCTGGATATCGACGTGAAGAAGATCATCAAGCTCGAAGAGAGTCTCAAACGGGCCATGAAGGACTATTTCATGCCGCCGGAGGCGACGCAGGTGAACCCGCTGATTCCGTTCTTCCCGATGCCGGGCGGCGCGTTGACCGCGAACACCCAGATGCTGCGGGACAACGGCCTCATGGAGAAATATCCGGAGGTCATCGCCGCCATGGGCGAGGCAGTGGCCCGGGGCGGCTTCGGCACCTCGGTCACGCCGGTGAGCCAGTTCTACTTCCAGCAGGCGTTCAACAACGTGATGTTCGGCCCCTGGAAGAAGATCGCCGAAGGGTACGGCAAGATGGTGCTGGGCTATTTCGGCCGCACGCCGGCGGAACCGGATCCGGAAATCGTCCGGATCGCCTCCGAGCAGCTCAAGCTGGAGCCGACCACCCGCAGTCCGCTGGACATCAACGACGAAAATCCGGCCAAGGGCCGCAAGGCCGCGATCGCCATGCTGAATGCGAACCAGCTGCCGATCACCGACGAAAACATCTTCATCGCCGCAAGCTGCAGCGAAAAGGGAATCCGTTTCCTGAAGGGCGAAGGTACCATCGGCGTGCGCAAAATCGATCGGAAACAGAAGCAGGAATCCCCCGCCTCCACCGCCTCCGCCCCGAAACCGGATGCGGTCACCGTCACGCTGAACGGCAAGAGCTATGCGGTGAAGATCTCCGGCAACTCCGCGTCGGTCAACGGCAGGCAGTATGATTTCGCGCTGGCGGAGGGCATTGTCGAGGAACAGCCGGTCCGTCAGGCCGCGATGGGGACATCGGGGGAGAAGTTCACCGAGGTCCACTCCACTCTGCCGGGTGCGGTGGTCCGCATTCTGGTCAAACCGGGCGAGACCATCCAGGCCGGCCAGCTTCTGATGGTACTCGAAGCGATGAAGATGGAAACCCCGATCAACGCTCCGGAAGCGGGCGTTCTGGCGAAGCTGGAGGTTGCGGAAGGACAGCAGGTGCAGTCCGGCGCACTCCTCGCCGTGATCAAGGGATGACGGGAGGTGAGTCATGAATAGTTTTCTCGATCTTTTTCAGGGATTCGCCGTCATGGCCGCCTCGGATCCGGTGGTGATCGCCGTCCGGATCACGCTGGTTCTCCTCGGCTTCGCCCTGGTCTGGCTGGGGCGCAAAGGCATTCTGGAACCGCTGCTGATGATCCCCATGGGGCTGGGCATGGCGACGATCAACGTCTCCTCGATGTTCTTCGACCCGATCAACATGGCGAACAAGACGCCGGTGGATGAAACCGCCGTGAACAACCTCTTCCTCGACTCCACGATCAGCAACAACGACCATCTGATGACGCTGATGCAGATCGACTGGCTGCAGCCGGTCTACACGCTGACCTTCAGCAACGGCCTCATCGCCTGTCTGATCTTCATCGGCATCGGCTCGCTCCTGGATGTCGGCTTCGTGATGAAGCGGCCGTATGTGTCGGCCATCATCGCGCTGTTTGCGGAGCTGGGGACGCTGCTGGTTCTGCCGTTGGCCAGTCTGTTCGGGTACAACCTCAAGGACGCGGCCTCGATCGCCCTGGTCGGCGGCGCGGACGGGCCGATGGTGCTCTTCGCCTCGCTGAAGCTGTCGCCCCACCTCTTTGTGCCGATCACCGTGGTCGCCTACATGTACCTCGGGCTGGCCTACGGCGGATTTCCCTATCTGGTCAAGCTTCTGGTTCCGAAGAAGCTGCAGGCCATCGAGATGCCGCCGGACGATCCGAAACTGAAGATCACCAGCGGCCAGAAGCTGACCTTCGCGGTCGTCGCGTGCGTGCTGCTCTCCTTTCTGTTTCCGGTGGCGTCGCCGCTCTTCTTCTCGCTGTTTCTCGGAATTGCGATTCGGGAATCCGGGCTGGAGAAATTCCAGCATCTCGTCAGCGAGATCGTGCTGTACGGTTCGACCCTGATGCTCGGCCTGCTGCTGGGAGTGCTCTGCGAAGCGAAGACGATCATGGATCCCAAGGTACTGCCGCTGCTGATCTTCGGCATGGCGGCGCTGGCGCTCTCCGGAGTCGGCGGCATCCTGGGCGGCTATTTCATGTACTTCGTCACCCGCGGGAAGTTCAATCCGGTCATCGGCATCGCCGGAGTCAGCTGCGTCCCTTCCACCGCGAAGGTCGCGCAGAAGTGCGTCACCCGGGCGAACCCGAATGCGATCATCATGCACTACGCGCTGGGGGTGAATATCTTCGGTGTGATTACAACCGCGATTATCGCGGCCATCTACATCAGTTTACTGCAGAATTCCTGAGGAGGTGTTCACTATGGAACAAGCATGGATCATTATGGGAGAAACCTATCTCCTGACGATTGTGATTTCGCTTTTCGTCGCGTTTTTGATTCACATGATGACACTGCTCATCCGCCGCTTCGGCACGGCGGCGAAGCCGCTGCCGGTCTCGGCGGAACAGGTCGAAATATCGAAACAGCCGAATGATCCGGATGAGCTTGCCGCGCTCGCCATCGCGATTGCGGCGATGCGGAAGCAGTGCGGGCACCCGCAAAACGCTTCGCGCTGATCTTCGAACACCGGCCGGCCTTCCGCCCCGTCGGAAGCCGCCGGCCGGTGTTCCACTGCCGGAAAGTATCCGGCAGTTCCGCCTCTCTTCTCCGTTGTCATATCTGCAACTTTTCCTGTTCGAAAAATGGGTTTGACCGCATTATGATTCACCGGTCAAGGCGTCGATCCTCTCTTTGCATTTTGTCTCGTTTCAGGTTTCCGGGCATACCCCCCTCCCCCGTGAGGAAGCGGGGCGGCAGCGGTCAGCCCTCTTGCCTTTTTTCTCCCCGCATGGTATACTATCCCCTGAAAATGTGGAAAATCTGCTCACAAAATTTTGTCGATCTGCTCACGCACACTATAATAACAGTGAACAACGAAAGATGGGAAAATGCTGCTGCAAGCCAGAACTGAAGAATTTTACCGCAAGCTCGTCCCGGAGCTGAGCCGTTTCTCGCCGGGAGAACGCTTCTACTCCACCCGCGAACTTGTCCGGCGCTTCAAGATCAGCTACCGGGTCGTGGCCGCCGTGGCGGAGCGCATGGAGGCGGAAGGGCTTCTGGTCCGCCGGCTGCGCAGCGGCCTCTATGTACACAGCGCAACCCCCTCCCGCTCCGTCGCCTTTTTCTACGTGGACTGGCCCAACCAGCATGTCCGAAGGCAGGTCCAGCTTCTGAAAGCAGCCCTCAAACAGCTGGGCAACTATCAGTTCTCCGCCCTCTCCTACCGGTATCAGGACAATCTGCTTACACAGATCAAATCCTGCACGGCGGACCTCATCGTGCTGGCCTGCCCCTCCCGGGAATTTTCCGACGAGGAGCTCATCCTGCTGATCCGGAACAAAACGAACATCGTCGTGAGCGACCGCGATCTCCGGGGGATCTCTTTGAACTGCTTCTATCTCAACGCCGCCTATGCCGCTCAGATGGCGCTGACACTCTTCCGGCGGCACAACCATACCCGGCTCGGCGTACTCTTGGCGGAGCCCCCGAGCGGAGGCGCCCTGATGCTCTATCAGAACTTCCTCGACGCCGTCCCCTTCCGTGGCTGCAACGCGGTCCCCATCGCCTGTCACACGGAGGACGGGGACTATTCCGCGGAGAAAGCCTACGAGGCAATGACCGCTCATCTGGAGCGGTTCGGGCTGAACTTCACGGCTCTCTTCATCATCTCCGGCGGCGCGGCGTCCGGCGTATTGCGCGCATTCTACGAGCATGAGATCAAGGTGCCGGAGCAGGTGAGCATCATCGCCTTCGGCAACCCGGAGGAGACCCGCTTTCTCACGCCGCCGATTCCCACCATCGCCGACGATGAAAACGAAATGGCACGCCGCAAAGCCGCCGCCATCGACCACTACCTCAGATCTCCGGAGAAAATCCCGTTCTGCGTCGAATCCAAACCCGTTTTGTACGATCACCGCAAGGTTACCCATCAACCCGCAAAAGGAGTATCGCAATGAAACCCACAAACCAGAAACGCTCATTTACGTTGATCGAACTTTTAATCGTAATCGCGATCATCGCCATTCTGGCCAGCATGCTGATGCCTGCCCTGAACAAGGCGCGTGCGAGAGCGACCGAAGTCTCCTGCGCCGGGAATCAGCGGCAGATCGCCTCCTTTCTGACTCTCTACGTCAACGATTACGGCGATACGCTCCCGCTCGGCAGAAAACAGTGCGGCATCAACCATGGAAGCACACCGCACATCGACGACTTCTGGCCCAATCCCCCCTGCTGGTTTGAAGCGACCTGCGGAATCTACGGCAAGAAAAACTATAAGTTGTTTGTCTGCGCGACCTATCAACCGATGGGGAAGTTCGCGCCCGGGTGGAACACCGATTTCTGGCGGGAGGCGGAACTCACCTACGGCTACAACTGCAACGGGAGCGGCCAGAAACTCGCCCGCTGCAAATCCCCCGCCCGCACCTATGTGATCGGAGAGTTCTGGAAAGGAAATTTCGGCGTCACCGGCTACGGAATGTATGAAAATTCAACCATCTGGGACTTCGCCGCGCTCCACAACAGGAAATGCAATCTCGCTTTTTATGACGGGCACGTCCGAGGCGGAGTCGATATTCTGCTCTACCCCGCCACCACAGACGAGTTCTCCGCCAACTTCAAATAACGGACCTCAAACAAGAGAAAGGATACGATCATGTTCAAACACGGCATCCGCGCTCTGCTCATGCTGGCCGCCGCCTGCTGTACGGCGGCGGAAACCGCCCGCCTGGTCGCCGATCCCTACGGCGCCGCCTGTCACATCACCCGGAAAGAACAGTGGATCGCCCCTAAGCTCTTTCCGCTGATGAAAGAGGCGGGCATCTCCTGGGTCCGCTCCGACGTGGACTGGCGCTACTGGGAACTCAAACCGGGCGAATTCAATCCGCAATACGACCGTCTGGTGGATGCCCCGCTGAAGGCCGGATTGCATTTTCTGCCGATTCTCCCGGGGGATCCGCCGAAGTTCGGCAAATGGCCCTGGGAACATCTGGACGCCTACGGGAAATTCGTCCGGCGCTGTGCCGAAAAATACGCCCGCTCCATACAGTACTGGGAGGTCTACAACGAGCCGGATGCCGGCAGTCACTGGTGCCCCTCCGCCGAAAAATACGCCCCCCTGCTCAAGCGCTCCTGGCAGGAACTCAAAGCGGTCAATCCGGAGCTCAAGATTGTCTACGCCGGGCTTGTCGGCGCCAACGTCGACTGGGTCGAACGGACCTTCCGGAAAGGCGCCCATAAATATTTCGACGTGATGAACTACCACCCCTACACCTCGATGCCGGAACTGCTCTTCGCCTCGTCGCGCCAGCTGCGCGAGCTGATGACCCGGTACGGAGTGGGCGATAAACCGATCTGGATCACTGAAATCGGCTGGCCGACGACCCCACTGCTCGATTTCTATCTGGAAGTTCTGCCGGTGGCGGTCCGGGAAGCGGGCCTGGACCCGGCGGAGTGCACGGTCGCGCTGGTCTGTGACGCAAAGAGCGGGTTCGCCTTCGGCATGGACAACCACCCCCGCGAACTCTTTCCCCAATTCAAGGGAATCCGCCGGATTACCCTCGAAGAACTCAAGACCCTGAATCCGGCAGAGTGTCAGCTCCTGCTGACCCATCGCGAAGAGGGATTCCCCATGGCGTACTATCCGGCCGTGGTGCAGTATGTCAAAAAGGGCGGTACACTGGTTCTCCCCTACAAACTGCCCTACTACTTCGATCATCAGCTCGACGGCCGGGGCGGCTATGTGCTCAAGCAGGTCAACGGCGACCACCTGAAGGATCTGCACATCGCCTGGGATGCCTGGTGGACCCGGGAAGGCGTGCCGCAGGCGGAAAGTTATCAGCGCCCCGCACCGGCCTTCCGCGACAAACTTCACTGGGATCTCAAGGACCATTCCAAAGTCGGCCGTTTTCTGAGCCTCCGCAACATGAAGGAGGCGGATCAGTTCATTCCACTGGTCGAGGGCGGCAACAGCAGTTTCAATGCGCCACTCATCGGCGTCTACAAACTCAACAGCGATTTGAAAGGCAACGTCATCGCCTCGACGGCATCCGTCGTCTACGGGGTGAGCGAAAAACTGCAGGCCCAGTACCTGCCCCGCACCTTCATCTGCGGTTTCGCCGCGGGGATCGAACGGATTTTCTGGTACAATTTCATCAACAACCACGCCAATAAAAATTACTCGGAATCCCATTTCGGGCTGCTCACCAACACGCTGGGACAGAAACCCGCCTTCAAGGCGCTCAGACAGCTGACCCGCCTGCTCCCCGGCAACTCGACGGTTCCAGTGGTCGAAACCCGGGACGATGTCTACCTGGCCCACTGGATCAAACCGAACGGCGCCCATGTCTGGGCCCTGTGGAGTGCCTTCAACCGGCAGGACCTCAATACACCGGTGACATTGCAGATTGACGGAAAGATCGTCGCGGCACTCAACCACATGGGAGCCCGGCAGCCGATTCCCGAATCCGGCAGTGTGGTCAATGTGACCGGCTCGATTCTCTATCTGGTCGGCCCGCAAAAGGTCAGCTTCCAACTGAAATAGCTACGCCTCTGCTGCGGGGGGAGAGGAGAGGTTCCCGCCCTCCCCTGCGGCCGGCGCCTGAAATCAGGCGTCGGCCTTTGCCGCATTTTCCCGGAGGGACGAAGCCCGGTACTCTCCGGGGGTGGTGTTGAGATAGCGCCGGAACAGAACCGTCATCCGGCTCTGATCGCGAATCCCGGAAATTTCCGCGATTTCCGCCAGCTTGTAGGGGGACTCCTCCAGCAGACGGCAGGCCCGGGCCACCCGCAGCCGCTGCAGCCAGTCGCTGAAGGAATATCCCGTCTCCGTCCGGAACAGGTGCAGAAAACGGGAGACGCTCAATCCGCTGACCTCCGCCGCCTGCTTCGCCGTAATCCAGTCATAGCAGTGGTCCCGCATGTAATTGGCCGCGGCGAGAATCCGTCGATCCGAAGAGGGGAGCTGGGTCAGAAGCGGTTTTTCCTGCCCGGGCAGCCACTCCGAATCGAAGAGATGATCCATCCGCTGTTTGAGATAGTCGCCCAGCAGACTCAGTTTCCGGTCCGAAACGGACGGGAGATCCAGCGGAACCAGCCGCTTCGTCTCCCCGGCGAACGGCCCGACAAACAGCACTCCCTTCAAGACTCCGGAAACCGTCATGCCCACCGCGAGGGTCTTCACGCCCGCGTGACACTCCGCAATCCGGAACCCCGGCGACAGCCGCAGTTTCCGAAACGATTCGTCGTGGTGAAAGTGAATGCACCGGTTCAGCTTGCGATAGGGATTGCCCTTGATCATCCGGCAATAGGGATCCGCGTGCTCGCACTGTTCCTGCAACACGTTCATCAGCAGGTCGTTGTCGGAAAAATGCCAGACGAAACCGCTTTCAAGAAAATTTCCCAGCGTCTTCAGCTCTTCGGAAAACAGCCGCAGCTTTTCCATAAATTCGGTTTTCAGCATAATATTCCTTTCTTTCAGCATGAAATATATATACATTTTCTCCGGTTTCAAGTATAATTAAAAGTAAAAATGGAGAAAATCATGAAGATCACCGCGATCAAAACCTTTGTCATGGACGCCTTTCGAACCAACTGGACCTTTGTGAAAGTGGAAACCGACGAGGGGCTGTACGGCTGGGGAGAAGCCTCGCTGGGAACGCAGGAGGGGGCCCTCACCGGCTGTGTCGAAGACCTGAAACGGCTGATCGTCGGCCGCGATCCGAGGGAGATCGAAAAAATGTGCTTCGAGGTCTACCGCGACATCTACTGGAAGGGGGGGCCGGTGCTCATGTCCGCGATCAGCGGAATCGAGATGGCGATGTGGGACATCACCGGGAAATATTTCAACGCCCCGGTCTACGCCCTGATGGGCGGCAAGATGCGCGATTCCGTGCGGATGTACGCAAACGCCTGGTTCGTCGGCGCCAGGACTCCGGAGGAGTTCGCCGCCGCTGCGTGGAAAACCGCCGCGCTCGGCGTCACGGCATTGAAGTGGGATCCCTTCGGCAAGGCCCATATGACGATCGGCAACCGGGAGCTCGACCAGGCCTCCGCAATCGTCGGCGCGGTCCGGGAGGCGGTCGGTCCGGAGGTCGATCTCCTGATCGAATGCCACGGCCGCTTCAACGGCTGCACCGCCCTGCGGATCGCCCGCGAACTCGCGCAGTACAACATCATGCTGATGGAGGAGCCGTGCCCGCCGGACAACCTTGCCGTACTGGCGGAGATCCGCTCCCGTTCGCCGATTCCGATTTCCGCCGGGGAGCGGGTCTACACCAAATTCGGCTTCGAGGAGCTCTTCTCGCGGAACGCGGTCGACATCGCCCAGCCGGACATCTTCCACACCGGCGGCCTCTTCGAATCGAAGAAGATTGCGGCGATGGCCGAAGCGAAACATATCCCGGTCTCGTTCCACAATCCGAGTGGACCGGTCTCCAACGCGGCGATTCTCCAGCTCGCCGCCTGCACGCCGAATTTCCTCATTCACGAAATCATGCTCACCGACGGGAGTTTCCGGAAGCGCATCACCGACGAATGCGTCGAATTCGACCGGGGCTTCCTCCGCATTCCCGACCGGCCGGGACTGGGGATCGAAGTGAATGAATCCGTCCTCGCGGAGTACCCTTACAAACCGCGGAACCTGCGCCACTACACCGGCAACGTCACCGACATCCGCCCGAAAGATGATACGGTCTATTACTTCAAGGGGTTGGAACATGAAACTTTCTGAAGAACTCGGGCAGGCGCGGTTTCTCGCGATTCTGCGCCACATTCCGAAGGAACGGATTCTCTTCTGTGCGGAGGTGTTCGCCTCGCGGGGCGGAAAATTTCTCGAAATCACCTTCGACCCCTCCGATTCCGAAACGCTCCGCCATACGGGAGGTGCGATCCGGGCGCTCCGGCAGGAGTTTCCTCAACTTCACATCGGCGCCGGAACGGTGCTCAATGTCCCGATGGCGGAGGCGGCGGCGGACGCGGGAGCGGAATTCCTCGTTTCACCGGCCTGCTCTCCGGCGGTGATCGAAACGGCGCACCGCCGGGGGGCGGCCGTGATTCCGGGCGCGCTCACCCCGAATGAAATTCTGCATGCATGGGAGGCGGGCGCGGATCTGGTCAAACTGTTCCCGATTCTTCCGGGGCAGGAACAATACGTAAAAACCGTGATGGCGCCGCTGTCGCACATCCCGTTCATCGTAACCGGCGGAGTGACTCCGGAGACACTCCGTTCCATGCTGGCGACCGGGGCGGTCGCGGTCGGGGCGGGGGCATCGGTTTTTCCGCCGGCACCGGTGGAACGGCGGGACCGGACCGCCCTCGCCCGGCAGATAGAACTTCATCTCAGGGAGATTGTACATGGCTGACAAACTTGCAGAAAGAGTGGCTCTCGTCACCGGCTCGGCGCAGGGGCTCGGACGCGTCATCGCAGAAGCGCTGGCCAAACAGGGCTGCCGGGTGCTGATCAACTGCGCCCATTCGCCGGAAAAGGCGGAAAAGGTATGCATCGATCTGCGGCAGAAGGGATTCTCCGCCGACACGCTGATCTTCGACATCACCGATGAGGCGGAAGTGCATCGGGCAATCGGCGGAATGGCGATCGATATTCTGGTCAACAACGCCCGGCAGGACCCCTACAAACGTCCGGCGGGCATGAGCGACGGCGCCTGGTTCCACCACCTGCTGAACGTCAATCTGACCGGCGCCTATCTCTGTGCGCAAGCGGTCAAAGAGGGGATGAAGCGCCGCCGCTGGGGGCGGATTCTGAATGTTTCGAGCGTGCAGGCACACATCGGGATGGAGGAGCGGCTGCTGCCCTATGCGGTTTCAAAGGCGGGAATGCACGCGTTGACCCGCTGCCTCGCGCTGGAGCTGGGGGAGTTCGGCATCACCGTCAACACGCTGGCCCCGGGCATGGTGGAGACGGAAAACATTCACAATCGTCTCACCGACGAGGAGATCGAGCGGAAACTGCGGCGCTTCCCGCTCCATCGCGCGGCGACGGCCGAAGAGGTTGCGGAAGCGGCGGTCAACACCCTCCGCTGCGGCGCGATGACCGGGGAAACCGTAAACATCAACAGCGGCGTCTACTTTGCGCCGTAACACCAAAGGGAGAAACAGGAGATGCTGGAAAGAGTGAGGGCACGGCTGAATGCGGCGGACATCATTGTTCCGCCGGTTCCGCGGGAGGACTTCTGGAGTGATCCGAATCATTTCAACATGGAGGAGGATCCGATGGAGCACTTCCCCGGCGCGGAACTGCTGGGGCGTCTCCCGTCGAAGCGAAGTATTGACGTGAAGCACTCCATTCTCGGAATCGGGTTTGAAACGCTCGACCGCGACACCTTCGATCCCCGCAAGACCTTTCCTTTCCTCGCGGAGAGCGGCGTGAAGTTCGCCCGCTGTCAGACCGGCTGGATGAAGTGCGAAAAGGTTCCGGGGCAGTACGACTTCTCGTGGCTGGACGAGGTGGTCGATCCGCTTGCCGCAGTCGGCATCGAAACCTGGTTCAGCCTGAGTTTCGGCCACCCGGTCCACACTCCGGCGGCGGCGTATGAGAAGGCGTGGCGCGAAGCGGCGGGGAAGCTCGTGCCCGGCTGGGCGCGGGGCTGGGTGGGGGAAGTCCCGCTCTACCACGGAGAAAAGGGCATGAACGCCTGGTTCGCCTATGTCCGGGCGCTCTGCCGTCACTTCCGCGGGCGGGTCCGGTACTACGAGATATGGAACGAGCCGGAGGCGTTCTGGACGCACGACGGGATTTCCCTCTGGGGAACCATGTCCCTTGCCGAAAAGGCGAAGGACTATACCGAATTCGTCGCCCGGACGGCGGCGGTGGTCCGGGCGGAAATTCCGGAAGCGCAGATCATCGCCGACGTCGCCCAGACGGGCACCAGCTACATCAAAGCGCTGGGGAAAAACAAGCTCGCCGATCACATCGACATCTTCAGTTATCACTTTTACGGACCGGTGCCGGAGGAGTTCATCGAAGCGCGGGTGGCGAATCTCCGGGCGAACCTCGTCCCCTCCGATCCGGCGAAGAAGATCCGCTTCTGGCAGGGGGAGAGCGGTCGGGCCAGCGGGAAATCGGGCCTCTTCTCCTTCCCGACGGAGATGGCGCAGGCGAAATACCTGACCCGCCGCTATCTGACCGATCTGGCCTGCGGCGCGGAGCTGAGCTCGATTTTCACCGTGACCGATTTCCTCTGTTATTATCCGGACGGGCGCGACCAGTACTACGGGGTGATCGACGCGAAAAACAACTGCGGGAAACTGGCCTACTACGCGATGCAGGGCATGGGGTTCCTCTTCGACGGGCTGGTGAACGCGCCGGACAACTTCTGCGCGTTCCGTCCCGACAGCTGGCAGGCGTTCGAACCCCGGGCGCCCTACCGGGTGGAGGCGCACGCCTTCCGCCGCAACGGGAAACCGCTGTTCGCCTTCTGGAATCCGGAACACGTCGAACTCTCCGCCCCGGCGATCCGCGGTTCCATTTACATGCAGATGGATGATGCGGAGAAGTTTGAAAATCCGGTGGTGATCGACCCGATCCGGCGGAACGTCCGGCTGCTGCGGCGGGAGCTGCTGGAAATCACTTCGGACGGGGGGAACTTCCACGGTACTCTCCGAATCCGCAATTTTCCCGTGACGGATTGTCCGCTGATTCTCGCGGACGCTTCGATTTTCGATGAAAACTCTAACTGAAAACAAGGAGCGCAACGTATGAAACGAAGGATCATGTCATTTACCCTTATCGAACTCCTCGTCGTAATAGCGATCATCGCCATCCTCGCCGCACTTCTTCTGCCGGCACTGGGAAAGGCGCGGGACCGGGCGCGCAGCATCAGCTGCACCAACAATCTCAAGCAGTGCGGTCACCTGGTCGAAGTCTATGCGGGGGCTTACAACGACTACATTCCGGGACCGAATTCCCCCAAGGGGACAGGCACCGCCAACAGCGGGACGGAATGGTATCCCAACTGCACCTACGCCTCATTGCTGGCAGCGACCGCCGGGCTGACGAAACTTGAAACGATGCTGGATGTCACCACCGTCACGGAAGCGGAGAAAGCCGTCATTCTGAAGGTGTTCTTCTGTCCCTCCAGGCCGTTCAAAGACAACGGCAACAGCTTTTACGGCAGAGCGGCGCGTCAGGCCTACGGAATGAATTCGAATCTCGCAAATGTAGCCGCATGGGACAGCCGCAGTCTGATCAAACGGAATAAAATCAGCACATTGCCTCAAAAAACGTTTCGTCCACTGAATCAGCCGGCCTCGACGATTCTGCTTGCCGACAGCGTCTGCATCAAAGCGGCGGACGGAATCTTCGCGCAGATGCAGCTGAATTACTTCCCGGCCAATGACGGCAAGCTCTCTCTGAACCACAGCGGCAGAGCCAATACGCTGATGCTGGACGGCAGCGTCCGTTCTTCCGGTATCGGCGAACTGGTCACTCGTTCCAAAGCCGCAACAGGTGAAATTTACAATATGGATGGCGCTCAGGTCTACTGATACAGCCGCTGCAAAGGGAAATATGCCGATGTTCTCGAAACTCCACAAACTTGTTGTACTCTCTCTTCTGTGTCCGCTGCAGCTTCTGTTTTCCAGCGACGGGAATCTCCTGAAAAACGGCGATTTTTCCCAGGGAACGGCGAACTGGAACCGGGTCAAAGTCGACTGGCAGACCGCTTCCGGGGAGCTCATCGTCCGGAATCCCGATGAGGTACGCGATCCGCATTCCCGGCTTGTGCAGCAGAAAATTTCGCTGGAAAAAGGGAAACGCTACCAGCTCTCCTTCCAGATCCGCAATGAAAAAAGGGGGATCATGCGGGCCGTCTACCAGCTTTCGGAACGCCCCTATTCCGCGTGCGGGCTGGTGCAGAACTGGGAACTGGAACCGGGGACCCATGCGATCGACACGATTTTCAAAGCGACGTACGATGGCCCAAAGCCGACGGTGCTGACGCTGAACCTGAGCCGGCTTCCCGGCCGGATCGTCCTGCGTTCGATCCAGTTGAAGGAGGTTACGCTTCCGCAGCTTCCGTTCGCGCTGAATTCGGAGTGGCAGGCATTCTGCAACGTCAAGCCCCCCAGACAGTTCCGGAACATGCCGGAGCTGCTGGACGGGAAAAAGCCGATGACCGTGCAACTGAAAGACAACTGTATCGATCTGCGGAATCTGAAGGGGACGCTCTTTCAGCCGAGCCGTTCCACCGCGGTGCTCTACAACCGCTTCCACTCATCGGAAGCGGGCCTCATGCGGATCGGTTTTACCGCGGACTGGTTTTTCGACATCTATTTCAACGGCGTCCCGGTTCTCAAGGGGTCCGGAGTCAAACCGTTTTCCATCGACAGCACCTTTGAGGATTTTCCGGTGAAAAAGGGGGAAAATCTTCTCGTCGCCGTGGTCCGCGCCGGCTGGGGCGACTGGAAGTTCTTCTGCGGCAAGCCGAAAGACCCCATCGTCTTCCGGGAGAACGGTGACTGGAAGGCCTATCGGATAAGCTCGCCGGTGGTGAAGGCCGATACCGCGCTCGACCTCTCCGCCGAGGTGGACGCCCCCGCCGGGAAACTGGGGCGCCTGACCGTTTCGGAACGGGGCGAACTCGTCTTTGAAAAAGAACCGGATAAACCGGTCCGCCTTCTCGGCTTCAACGGCATGAAGAACCTGTTCGAAACGCAGGACAACGAGGAGTTCAAGGCCCGCGCCCGGGAGTTCGCCCGCGCGGCCCGTCGGCAGGGATATCGCCTGTTCCGTCTCCACGGCCTGCTCGACCGCTGGCTCTGCCAGGGCTCCGCAAACGACATGGAGATCAATCCCCTCTATCTCGACCGCTGGGACTACCTGATCTCCGAATTGAAGAAGGAGGGCATCTACGTCCATCTGGTCGTATTCTCCTTCCATCTCTACGCGAAGAGCGCGGACAACGCCAAGACCTTCGCCGACCGGACATTGCACAAAATGATGATGTATCTCGACGGCAAGTGGGAGATGGACCGGTTCCGCTATGCCGTCAACACGCTGTTCCACCACGTCAACCCCTACACCAGCATGGCGTGGAAGGACGATCCGGTCATCGCCTTCGTCGAATATTACAATGAGCAGGCGCTCGGGCTGGGCGGCCGGATCCGCCCCATGCTCAAGCAGAACCCGGAAGCCGAACGCCACCTGCTCAAGTACTGGCGCGCCTTTCTGGAGAAAAAATACGGCAGGCCGATGAAAGACGCTCCCATTCCGCCCTCGTCCGAGGGGAAGGCCGGCAACGATTTCGCCCTCTTCTGGCAGGAACGGGCCGTTCAGTGTGCCAAACAGTGCGAGGCGATCATCCGGGCGGCCGGTTATCGCGGCCTGGTCACCAACTTCAGCGCGGCGAAGAATCTGGGCCATTCCGCCGCACGCTGGGAGATCGCTCCGGTCGTCGACATTCATGCCTATTTCAACCATCCGAGCAACTGGATGCGGCGCGGCTCAATCATCGCGCAGAACAGCTCGATCGCCGCGGCGACGGGATACTGGAAGAACGCCAACTCCGTCAAACTGACGGGACGCCCGTTCCTCTGCGGCGAATACAACCACTGCTTCTGGAATCCCTACCGCTATGAACTCGGCATGGTGTACGGCGGCTACTCCGCGTTGCAGGGCTACGGCGCGCTGATGGTTCATGAACAGGCGGTTCTGCTGGACGACAGCGCCGCATCGGCCCCCGTCAACTGCTTCTCCGTCGGCAACTCGCCGCTGCTCCGCGCCTCCCAGTTCCTGACCGCCTGCCTGTTCCAGCGCGGAGATGTCCGAACCTCGCCGCATCAGGTGTCGCTGCTGGTTCCGCGGAAATTCTGGACGATCGATGCGAATGCGGAAAAAGGGGTCTCCAGTTCGCAGGCGACGCTCGGACTCCTCGCCGGATACGGCCTTCTCTTCCCCGAAGAGAAAGCGGCCCCGGGCGTCTCCGACCGGCCCGCCTCCGACCTCGTCCTGCCGATTTCCGGCAGCGCCGGAATCGAGACCCACGGCTGGTTCACGGAGGTCGTCGAATCGCAGGGCGGAGAATTTTCCCTCGACGCCGCGGTCAAGACGATGAGAGAAAAGGGAATTCTTTCCCGGAGCAACCGCACCGCGCCGGAACGCGGCATCTTCCAGAGCGATACGGAAGAGCTCACGCTGGAGAGACGCACCAGCAAACTCCAAATTCTCACCCCCCCCACTGAAGCGATCTGCATGAAGGGCGGCACGCAGGAAGCGCTCCGCTCGTTCCGGATCCGGAAGAATACGGCCGACAGCTGCGTCGCCCTCTGCGCCATCGACGGGCGGAAACTCGCCGAAAGCTCCCGGATGATCCTGCTGTACATGACCGAAGAGGCCAACACCGGCATGGTTCTGAGCGCCAACCGGGCTGCCCTCATCGAAGCGGGAAGCTCTCCGGTTCTGGCCCGCACCGGGATTCTGGAACTGGAGCTGCCCCGGCGTCAGGGCAACTGGAAACTCCACGCGCTCGGCATCGACGGCAGCCGCCGGGAGAGCATCCCGGTGAAACGCGACGGGAATTCCCTGCGCATCACATTGGACACCCGTTCGCTCCAATCCGGACCGACCCCCTTCTTCGAGCTGATTGCAGAAGAATAGGCCATCCGGGCGAACAGCCGCGGCCTCCGGAGCGCACCAATCACCGCGCCTCCGGCCGTCCGCGGCATTTTTTGAAACAACGACGAAGCTAGAGGCGGGAAAGTGATCATTACCTCTACAAAATCAACGACAAAGGAAGAACACTATGTTCCTCTGCCGCTGGGCAACGGGGATCTTTCGATGCTCTGCGATTATTGCGGAAACACCACCGCGAAGGAGTACTTCCACAACAACATCCGCAGCGGGATCTGGCGGGCGGGCATCCGGTATGAAAAACGGGATACTCCGCTGGTCTCCTTCGGGTTCTTCGAGCAGATTCCCGCGACGGAGGCTCCCGTCGTCAACTGGACCCAGACGCTGCATCTGGAAGACGGCTCTTCCGAATCCGTCACCATTCACAGCGATGGCGTCAAGATAGAATCCCGTGTCTACTGCCTTCTGGACCGGAACCTTGTTGTAATCCGCAAAAAAATCTCCGGCACGCACCCGCTGAGAATGCGCTATTTCTTCGCTCCGGAACGGACCAGAACCGTGCCATTGAGTGCAACGGCGACCGCATACAAGATCGACTCCTATTCCGATATTCTCGGAACGGTCTCCTTTTTTTCTCTCTCTCCGTACAAAGCGGAACGAACCGACACGGAGATCCGTCTGGAAACCGCTGCTTCCGAAGCCGTCTTCTGTCTGGCGTTCGACGACGAGGCGGAACGCTTTGCCCTCGAACACACGGAAGAGCAAATTCACGCACATCAGCAGAAGCTCTGGAGCGCCTTCTGGAACGAATCCACCGTTCCTGCGGAACGTCTCCCGGAAAAGGTGCGGCAGATGGCAAGAACGTGCGAATACCATCTCCGGATCTCCTCGACCCGCTGGTCAATCCCGATCGGCATCTATCCGACCCACTGGCAGGGACGCTATTTCGCCTTTGATGAATACTTTGCATTGCAAGGGCTTCTGGCATCGGGCCATACTGAGCTGGCGAAGAAAATTCCCCAATTCCGTCTCTCTCACCTTCCCGCCGCCCGACTCCGGGCCTACTGTTATTTCGGGGATGGCACGGAAGGGTATCCGGCGCGGTTCGTCTGGGAAGCGGTGGAGGAGCCGGGGGTGGAAGGCGCTCCCGGCGGATTCTGGCTGGAACATGTGTTTCATATGACTCACATCGGACTCGGGGCCTGGGAGTGCTCCGGACACGGGAGGGATTCGGAATTCCTGTCCGCCGTCGCCTACCCCCTGCTCCGGAGCTGTGCAGAATATTTCCGGATTTTCGTGGTTGACGAGAAGGAAAAGGGCCGTTTCATCATCGGAAAATGCACCGATCTGGAGCGCCTCGGCGCAGCCTGTGAAAACCCGTTCATGACAACCTGCGGCGCGATCGCGCTCTTCCGGGCGGCAGCTGAAGCCGCCGGACTCCGGAACGAAAACCCGGACCTTCGTTCCGAATGGCTCCGGCTGGCAAACGCTCTGCGGGACACGCTTCCGCAGGATGAACGCTCCTATCTGCCGAAACCGGGTTCCGCCGACAAGAGCATCGGCCTTCTGAGCGGCATCTTCCCCTACGATGTTCTTCCCGGCGACGACCCGAAACAGCTTCAGGCGATTGAGGATTTCTGCGCGACGGAACGGAAATTCGGCAATATGTATCCGGTCGGGCAGTCGCTCTGCTCCTGGTACGCGGGCTGGAAGGCGCTGACCTTCCTGCGCCTCGGCAAAAAGGAAATCGCAACGCAGATTCTCCGGGACGCCGCGGCCGACACCGGATATTTTTCGGAAGTCTTCGAAATTCACGAGACCGGTCACCACCCGTGGTTCACCACGGCAGAAGGAGCTTTACTTCAGGCAGTTTGCGAAGTTTACGCCTGAGGTTCTGCGTCGAGAAAAGTCTGGTCCGGGGAGCCATCAACGTCTTCTGTAAAAACGACATTCAGGAGACCACCCGCATCGGATATGCCCCCGGCGCGGTTAAACGTCCCACCACGATGGATAACGTATTCATGCGGGGCTCCCTGACCAGGGGTTTCTGCGGTGTCTATTTTGCGCCCTGATGCGGAACAAACAGGATATTCTGGAGAACCGAAAACTTTACGCATTCGGTATTGATGGCAGCTGTCGGAAAAGCATTTCGGTAAAACACAACGGGAATTCTCCGCGAATTACGCCGGCCCCCATGCACACCAATTCGGTTCAACACCCCTCTTCGAGCTGGTTGCAGATGATGATCTCCCCTCTATCGACGCTCCATTTCCTCTTACAAAGAGGTAACTCCGTCCCTTCCCACTTCCGGCATTCGTGCATTTTCCGCTTTTGCAGAAACAACGCCTGATACCCGGAAGAAAACTCGGAAGATTTCCAACCAGCCTCGTTTTCCGCTTTTAAACGATAAAATATGTTTCCCTGAGACCGCGCTTCGAACCTCTTCTATGGGAGGAGTTCCGGATTTTGCGGCACCGGCCGGGGCAGAAGTACCCTAACTATGTACGGCAGTATCGTTTTTATGTATTTGCAGTTTCCGGTTTCGCATGTATTATTCAAAACGGACGCGCAGTCTCACGGACAGAATGCGAAATTCCGCCCGGCCGAAACAGGAGCAGGGTTACTCGAAGGAGAAAGATTTGATGTCAAAACAATGGGAAAAATTTCCGGGGAATCCGGTGATTCCAGCCGGGCAGTGGGGAACGATTTTCGATCCTTTCGTTCTGGAGTGCAGACCGCCGGCGCCGCGATTCCGGATGTACCTGAGCTGGCGCCCCCAGAACGCCATCGCCATGACCGAGAGCGACGACGGCATCCACTGGAGTGATCTCCGGATCGTCCTCGGCGCCTTCCCCCGGCCGGACCTGCGGGAGTTCCATATCAACCGCGCCTGCGTCGTTCCGCTGCCGAACGGCGGATTCCGGATGTACTACTCCGGCCAGGGGCCGGACCGCACCGCGCCGAAGCACGCCGCCATCTTCACCGCCGAAAGCCGGGACGGCATCCTGTGGAACCGGATTCCGGAAGCGGTGTTTTCCCCCGATGGCGCCTGGCAGAACTGCGGCGTCATGTGCCCCCATGTGCTCCGCGACCCGGCAAGCGGCCTCTTCCAGATGTGGTACTCCGGCATGAACAACCCGGGAATCCACTACGAACCGGATGCGATCGGCTATGCCGAAAGCCGGGACGGGCTGGTCTGGGAGACCCCCTCCCCCGATCCGGTGTTCCGGGCGGAACAAATTCCCGGCGGCAAACTCATCAAGGTGACTGCGGCGCAGGTCATGAAGCACCGGGAATTCTACTACATGTTCTACATCGGCTTCGAAAGCCATTCGCGGGCGACCATCTGCCTCTGCCGCTCCCGAACCGGCGTCGACGGCTGGGAACAGTATCCGGGCAATCCGATCGTTTCCCCGGACAAAGGGTGCTGGGACCACGACGCCTGCTACAAACCCGCGGTCTGTCCCGCAAACGGTGGATTTCTGCTCTGGTACAACGGCAGAAAGGAGTCTTCCGAACAGATCGGTCTGGCCGTGCTCCGCACTGCGGAACTCTGGTAAGGGAAAAGGAAGAATGTCATGCGGAATTTCATCGACCGCCGTATCGTCGCTGAATATTGCAGGAGGTTCAACGCACTGGACTCCGAACTCTACCGGGGGGACATTCCGAATGCGGAGGCCGAGGAGTTTCTAACCGAGCAGATTCCCCGTTTCGACTGCCCGGACCCGGTCTTCCGGGAGATCTGGTACTTCCGCTGGTGGAGTTTTCGCAAGCATATCCGCACCACTCCCTTCGGCAGAATCCTGCTGGAGTTCATGCCCGATGTGCCGTGGGCGGGAGCGTTCAACTCCATCAGTTGCCCGGCGGCCCATCAGCTGCGCGAGGCGCGCTGGTTCCGCGACAAGAGCATCGCCGGAGAGTACCTCGCCTTCTGGATGCACCCGGAAGCTGCCGCCTCACCCCGCAGCTACACCTTCGGAACCGCCACCGCCGCACTGGACACCGCGGCGGTCACCGGCGACAGGGCGCTGTTGCGGCGGCTCCATCCGGCGCTCCGCCGCAACTATGAGCAGTGGCGGACAAGTCACCTCACACCCGCCGGACTTTTCCGGCAGAGCGACAACCGCGACGGCATGGAGTGCTCCATCGGCGGCAGCGGGTACCGTGTCACCATCAACAGCTGCATGGCGGCGGAGGCCGGCGCACTGGCGCAGCTCGCCGCCGACTGCGGAGAAACCGGGGAGGCCGCCCGCTTCCATCGGGAGGCGAAACGCCTGCGGCGGCTGATCGAAACCCGACTCTGGAACGAGAAAAGCCGTTTCTTCATGACCCGGCGCGAGGAAGATGACGCCTTCGTCGACGTGCGGGAGCTGCACGGCTACACCCCCTGGTACTACTTCTCCGGCATGGCACGGAAATTCGACATCGCCTGGAAACAGCTGACCGATCCGGAAGGATTTCTTGCCCCGTTCGGACCGACCACCGCCGAGCGGCGCCACCCCGGCTTCCGGCTGGACCGCGGCGGACACGAGTGCCAGTGGAACGGCCCCTCCTGGCCGTTTGCCACCTCGGTCACCCTGACCGCCCTCGCCCGGCTGCTCCACGAGCGCGAGAGCGCGGCAGTCGGGCGCCGCGCCTACTTCGAGACGCTCTCCTGCTATACACGGAGCCATTATCTGCGGGAAGAGAACCGCACCATCCCGTGGATCGACGAAAATCTGGATCCCTTTACCGGGGAGTGGCTGGCCCGCTCGATTCTGCAGAGCTGGGAGAAGGCCGGCATCCGGAGCGACGCCCTGATCCGGGAACGGGGCAAAGATTACAGCCATTCGACCTACGCCGATCTGATCATCACCGGTCTGTGCGGAATCGATCCGGATCTCCCCGGAGAGATCCGCGCCGCACCGCTGCTTCCTCCGGAATGCTGGGATTACTTTCTGCTCGACGGCCTCTGCATACGGGGGCATGAACTCACATTGCAGTTCGACCACGACGGCAGCCGCTACCGGCGCGGCACCGGGCTAGCCCTCTATCTGGATGGAGAGGAGGTGGCCCGCACGCCGTCCCCCGCAGGCGAAGTGCATGCCGTTCTGTAACGCGGGGCAAGGCTGTTTTTTCCCGGCCGCCTCTCCGGCAAAAAGCGCCCGGGGCAATTCAATTCCGCCGGATTTTACCGCTCGGGATTTGCAATCGGAGAAAATAATAGTATCTTACAATTTCAAGCGATCCCGACGGATCGCCAGCCTCCTCCCGCAGAGAGGCAGAAAACCAACGGCTGGAGTTACAACAAGGGAAGCAAAATGAACCAGTTCGCAAAACGATTGATGTGTCTCGCCGCTCTGGCGCTCGTCGCCGGATGCCAGTCGGTGAAAAACGGTCCGACGGAGTCGAACACCACCTTCGCCAAGGACGCGCTGATGCCCTACGTCGAGAAAGGTCAGCTCCCGGGCGCCATCAACGTCTTCTACAAAGACGGCATTCAGGAGACCGCCTGCGTCGGATATGCCGACGTCGCGGCCAAACGCCCCATCACCATGGATGACGTGTTCATGCAGTGCTCCCAGACCAAGGGTTTCTGCGGTGTCACCATCGCCATGCTGGTCGAAGAGGGCAAGATCAATCTGGATGACCCGGTCTCGAAATACCTGCCTGAATTCAAGACGCTCTGGGTCCAGAAATCCAACAAAAACGGTGTGAAGACCCTCGTCAAGGCGAAGACGCCCCTCACCATCCGCATGGTCATGAACCACACCGGCGGATTCCCATTCGAGATCTCCGCCAAGCAGGGAAACATCAAGGGCGGCGGCTGGTCCGGCGGCGCGCCCCTCCGCCAGACCGCGGCGATTGCGGCGGCCTCCCCGCTGCTGTTTGAACCCGGCACCAAAGTGCAGTACTCCAACACCGGCATCGACATCGGCGCCGCTATCGTCGAAGTGGTCACCGGACAGCGCTGGGAGGATTTCCTCAAGGAGCGGGTTCTGCTTCCGCTCGGCATGACCTCCACCTGGTTCTGGCCGACCGACGAACAGCTCGAAACCCAGGTCGAAATGTATGACTGTGTGAAGGACGCCCCGGCGAAGTACCGGCTCCAGAACAATATGCAGCAGCGTCCCTACAACGACTCCCACGTGTTCGCCTCCGCGGGTGCTGGACTCTGGACCACCGCCAACGATCAGCTCAAGTTCTACAAGATGCTGATGAATCTCGGCGTGGGCGACAACGGCGTGCGCATCCTCAAGGAGGATACCGTCAAGAACCTGCTGGCCAAGTCGACCCGTCCGAAGGGGATGGGTGGCTACTCGCTCGGACTCTCCGCTCCGGAAGTGGACAAGGAGGATTCCTGGTTCGGCCACGGCGGCGCCTGGGGCACCAACTGCTCGGTCAACTGGCACCGCAAGGAGCTGAAACTCTGGGTGGTGCAGCTCTGCGGCCAGCCCCGTCCGTGGGACAAGGCGCGTGGAGAGGCGGAGAAGAAATTCTTCCAGTATGTCATCGACAACTCCGGCGCGGACGCCTACACCGGCCGGGTCAAGTAATCCGGAGCTTTCCGTCCCCTACGGCATTCCGCTGCACGAAGCGCGGAATGCCGTTTTTTTGCCTCCGTCTCAGAAAACTCCTGGTGGATATCCCGCAGGAAGCGAGCTGAACAGCGAACGCGGGCAAAAAAATGGCAGTCCTGTAAGGACGAAAAACCGCGATTTTCATTTTCCCCTCAAAAACGCTTTCCCCCGGCTGTTTTTTCCGTTTTCAGGTCACAAAATCCCGCAATTGTGACCCATTTGTGCCCCATTTGTGCCCCTGAAAGGGGCCAGCTATACCTATAAAGTACCTGTTATGGCTGGATTTTGACAGGGGATTTCCAAACTTTTTTTCAACTTTTTCAAGCTAATAACACATCTCCATTCTTT
>OLGD01002133.1_pt1 | contig 24122 bp, 14 predicted proteins | sample 1605311 | NCBI WGS metagenome assembly OLGD01 (sample SAMEA3888917, study PRJEB22519) | human gut metagenome | biome: human gut; feature: human-associated habitat; material: faeces | place: Denmark | collected 2010
TCAGACTAAAATAATAAGAGGAAAACAGGAGAGGTTTTTAACTTCCCCTAAAAAGACATATACATAATGTACCGTTGGGAAGAAAAAATAAGAATATGTAAATAATATTCTATGAAAAAGATAGGAGACTTGAGGCTTTACAGAAAAAAAATAAGAGAAAAGCTCACGTAAAGTAAAACTGTTCTCTTAATTTATTAGAAAGAGGGACATTTACTGAATATCCCTACTGAGAGATATTAAGTTGGGAATGGAGAGTTGAGAGTTGCTGTGCTATCATGCTGCACAGCAACTCTCAACTCTCCATTCTCAACTTATTAAAGGTCTTTCAGTAGCACATGGCTTGCGCTTCTGTAATATTCTTCCCGCGCTTTAGTCAGCACATTCCATTGTTCGCTGAACTCTTTGTCCTTATCTATTTTGAAGTCTTCCGAACCGTGTGTGTCGAGTCTGTCTAATAAGAGTGCGACATTCATTTTGTTGATATCCATGGAAGGCTGGAAACCTATATCATCATTGTTCTCATCTATTACTTCGTGCAACAGATTGATTTCCTGTAGTTCATAAAGAGTCTGGTGTGTCAGCCGGATGGGTATTTGGCATTCTTCCGATATTTCTTCGGCGGTGTATGGTTTGGCATCTTCTTCAAATCTTTTGGCAATGAGGGACATGATAAGGATGGAAACAAAGTCCCGAAACCTTCGGCTGATGTTTTCAGTATCCTTATCGAAACTGAAGTTCCGTATGTTCTGCCCTGCATACGTCAACTCTGCACCGAACAGGCAGATCGTCCATGATATTTGCAGCCACAGTAAGAACAACGGGAGTGCGGCAAAACTACCGTAAATGGCATTGTAACGTGATACCCACAACTGACCGCTGATATATAGGAACTGAAATGCCTGATGTGCCGTTCCTGCAAGGACGCCCGAAATGAGTGCATGTTTGAATTTCACTTTGGTGTTCGGCATATAGATATACAGTCCCGTAAACATGAACCATGTCAAGGCAAAAGGGATAAGACGGATTAGAAATTTCAGGATAGGAGCGAGCAGCACAAAGTCCTCAATGTACTTCAACGTCGTACTCATGAAGATGGAAAGACCACCCGAAATCACAATCAGGATAGGCATCAGCAGAAACATGGAAAAGTAGTCTGTGATTTTACGGTACATGCTTCGTGCTTTCTTTACTTGCCAGATGCGGTTGAAAGTAATTTCAATGTTGCTGATCAGATTGATAACCGTCCATAACAACATGATCAGACCTACTCCGATGAATATGCCGCTCTTGGTTTCGGAAAGATAGGAATCTACGAACTGGAGGATGACTTCTGTGGTCTGGTTATGGCCTCCGAATCCCATTCTCACCTGGTTTTCCATCAGATTGGAGAAGCCGAAACCGCGTGCTATGGCGAATAGGATGGCAAGTATGGGCACTATGGCAAGCAGGGTGCTGTAGGTCAGCGCGGAAGCTTTGTTCACCAGTCTGTCTTTGGTGAAGCGGTTGATGCACAGGTAGATGGTTTTGATTATATTGTAGAGGGAGAAAGTCGTTTTGGTGACTTCGTCTTCCGTAATACGCCAGATGTCGTATGTCAGAAACTTCCAAAGAGCAGTAATACGTTTATTCATAATCAATGAAGAATGAAGAATTAAAAAAGAAAAAAAGCAGTCAGTCTGTAAGCCGGGTTCTGTACTCTCCCTTCATGGAGAATTCTTCATTGTTCATTCATAATTCTTCATTCAGAAAAGTGTCTGTCATTTATCTGAGCCGCATGTCACCATACAGGCTTTAGCGGTCTACCCTCCGACATGGAGCGAGCAGCTCTCATAGCGTCGGTTTACATGACCTTACAACTCCCAAGACGCACAGCCCTTGTGTCGCCACAAGACTGGTAGGCTCTTACCCCACCTTCTCACCCTTACCGATACCCCGGAGGATACCGGCGGTTATTTTCTTCTACGTTACTCTACCCTCGCGGACAGCTTTCTGTTAGGAAGTGGGATGCTCTGTGTTGCCCGGACTTTCCTCATACGCCGAAGCGCAAGCGACAGACCGACCAACTGCTTTTATCTTGCAAAGATAGTGTAAACAGGGGGGAGAATAAAATGATTCGTTCATTTTTTTGCGAATATGATTCTTTTCACCACAGAGGACACGGAGGACACAGAGTTTTTAATTTTACTTTTCATCTGCAGATGACACGGATGAAGCGGATTTTTTAAGGTCGCTCCGAGGCATAACCTTACTTTCAAAAGCATAAGTTTTCCCCTGAATCCGGCCCATTTCATAATAGCTTCATAAAAAATGGGGCTATACAAGTGATATGTACAGTCCCATTTCCATGATTTCCGGTTATGTCCCTACTACTTAGGTGTGCCGGAATTATTTGTTGTACCAGTGGGGGTTGAGGTAGGATTTGCATGAGGAGTTGCCGTAGCTGTGCTTGTTGTTCCTGTAGAGGTAGTTGCTTTGGCAGCAGATGTAGCTGTTGCCGTAGCTGTTGCAGCAGATGCAGCAACTTGGGGTTGTACTTCCCAGTGGAAAGGCTCGAAATTAGTGTTCGGGTCAACCCAGGACGGTTTCTTGCAAGCGTAGATGATGAACGGAGCTGCCACTACAACGATGGCACCGATAATCAATACGGAGAACCAAACTGTATTGCTACCCGTTGAAATCTGACTGGGCGGAATAAAGCTCAGGATGAATGCCAACAGAGAACCACAGAAACCGAGTCCGCCGATAAACCACATCAAACCGTTACCACCCTTACCGATACGGAACGGGCGGTTCAACTTCTTCATCTTGTAACGCAATACGATAGCTCCTGTAAACATCAACATATACATGATAAGGTAAAGAACTACTGTCAACTGTGACAGGATCTGATAGAAACTCTGTACGGAAGGCATTACTACGAACAAGAGGCTCAATACTGTTACAGCACCACCTTGTACGAAAAGAATGTTCTTCTGCACACCCAGTTTATTCGTTTTCTGGAAGAACGGGGGCATGTAACCTGCCTTACCTACGGCAAAAATACCTTTGGACGGACCGGCAACCCAAGTCAATACACCTGCCAGCACACCGAATGCAAGAGCAATAGCGATGATCGGTGATAACCAGGAAGCATGGATGTACTTGAAGTAATTGTCGAAACCAACCAGCAAGCTTTGTGTCAGACTGATGTCTTTGGCCGGAATGATAACACCCAGTGCGAAAGTACCCAGTACGAAAATGATAACTGTGATAGCTGCACCGATAAATACTGCTTTCGGATAATTCTTGGAGGGGTTTTCCATATCCTTAACGTGGATACCGCCCATTTCCATACCGGCATAAAAGAGGAAGATACTTGCGGCGAGTACGACGTTGTCGAAGTTCGTCAGATCGGGGAAGAAGCTGCTGTGGAAGTCCAAATTGGAGTGTCCGCCTGTAGCCAGATAAATGATACCCAGGATAATCAGCAAGGCTGCCGGGATAATGGTACCAACCATACCACCGACTTTGGCAACTTTACCTACCCATCCCATACCTTTCAATGAGATGAAAGTGGCGAGCCAATAGATGATGAGCACTACGGCGAGTGTGTAGTACTTGTTACTTGCCAACGACATATCGTGCGCGTCGTTCATTCCGATGAAGGCGATGGATACGGCACCGAATGTCAATACGGTGGGGTACCAGATGGTACTTTCAATCCATTGCACCCAGATGGCAAGGAAACCGAGCCGCTTACCGTAGGCTTCGCCTACCCAGCGGAACACACCACCTTGTTTGTCCTGGAACATCGCAGCCAATTCCGCAGCGACAAGTGATGTCGGTATAAGGAATACGATAGCTGCAAATAAATAGTAAAAGGCCGAACTCATTCCGTACACGGCCTCGGCAGGTAGTCCACGTAGGGATACTACTGCCGTTACATTCATGATTGCGAGGGTGAACACACCCAGCTTCACTGTTTGTTTAATATTTGCCATAAGTTAAGGTTTTAGGTGAAAAATATGTTTTAAAATCAGTCTCTATAACAACAACCCGGTAGAGTTGTTTTCGGGGATAAAGTGAAAGTTGGTAAATTAACACTTAAACAAATGCCTTGTGCAAGACGTTTTAGGGCAATCAGGCAGAAATCAGTAATATATTAAATCAGAATAAATAATAGGTATTATTATGAAAATGGCTCTTTCAGAATTTGCATTACGAGAGAAGGGAATTTATGGTGTCTTACACATTGTGATTCTGTTACTTTCGTTGTTTTTAGTGGTTAGTATTTCAGTAGATACATTTAAGGGTATTCCTTTCTATACTCAGACGGTATTTATGAAGGTTCAGTTTGCGGTGTGCGTATTGTTTTTGCTGGACTTCATTTTGGAGTGGTTTTTAGCAAAGCATAAAGGACGTTATTTTGCCACTCACTTCGTTTTTCTTCTGGTAGCTATCCCTTACCAGAGCATTATTTCCTGGGCCGGATGGACGTTTTCCGAAGAAATCACTTACCTATTGCGTTTTATTCCTTTAGTGCGCGGCGGTTATGCATTGGCCATTGTGGTGGGTTGGTTGACGTATAACAAGGCATCCGGTCTGTTTGTTACCTACCTGACGACTTTGCTTGCTACGGTTTATTTCTCCAGTCTGGCTTTTTATGTTATGGAGCATGGGGTGAATACATTGGTTACAGGCTATGGGGATGCCTTGTGGTGGGCGTTTATGGATGTAACGACTGTTGGTTCCAATATTATTGCTGTGACGGTGACGGGGCGTGTACTGTCAGTTCTGCTGGCAGCATTGGGGATGATGATGTTTCCGATATTTACGGTGTATGTGACGAGTCTGGTGCAGAGGAGGAACCAGAAGAAACAAGAGTATTATAAGGAGTTGCAGGGAGGGGATATAAAGTAATGTTGTGTGTGTGTACTTTTTCTTTCGGCTTGTCCCGAAAGAAAAAGATACCAAAAAGAAAGGGACCCCGGCTACGTCTCCGGTGCTACTCCGACACTGCCATTCGCAGACGGGGCTCGAACTCGCTTCGCTCAAACAGATCGCCCCTTACCTGCGCCTGACAGTGCCTACGCTTACGCACCTACGCCTATGCCGGAGGGCTGCGCGGTGGGGGATTAGTTTGTGTTTGTACAGAAATGGATGATAGATTACTGATGAGGTTTTGTTAGTTTGTTGATAATCAACAGATAATATTTACCGATTGTTTACTGCCTAATGTAAAAGCATTTACTGCCGTATGTAACGACCTTTACCACTTATTGTAACGCTCTTTACCTCGGTATGTAACGACCTTTACCTCGGCATGTAAATGGAGTTACTGTGTGGGGTTAACAAAGTTACCATTTGGGGTAAACAGAATTTCCATAATAGGAAGTGACTTACTTTACGCCGCATGGTCTCCCGGCCTCACTGTAGGTGCGTAAGCGTAGGTGCTGTCAGACGCAGGTAAGGGGCGATCTGTTTGAGCGAAGCGAGTTCGAGCCCCGTCTGCGGATGGCAGTACCGGAGTAGCACCGGAAGTGCAGCCTTGAGTTTTTCTTTTGGTATCTTTTCTTTTGTCTCAAGACAAAAGAAAAGTACAAGCGCCGCCTATCCTCTCCGGACTGACGACGCCTTTTATTTATGAAAAAGAGAGATTGTTCTTTATTCTACAATAATCACACGGTCACCATTGAACACACCCAAACCCAATTTGTTCATGATATACTTGATGGCGAGTTGTGATTTAACAGAATTCCCCGCTTCGTCCAAAGGAGGTGCGAATGCAGCTGCGCCGAATACTCCGGGCAGTACAGACATAACTCCACCACCTACACCGCTCTTGGCAGGTATGCCGGCAGTGTACATCCAGTCACCTGAATGTTCGTAGAAACCTACGGTAGAAATCATGGAAGTAATCTTCGGAGCTAATGAAGCTTCAAACACTTCTTTCTTGGTGACAGGGTTTACACCACTGTTGGCGATGGTTCCAGCAGCAATCGCCAGTTGTCCGGCAGTGATACCTAATGAACATTGACGAGTGTACAAGTCGAGTGCCATATCCGGATTATCGTAGATACGGTTGTAGTTCTTCAGTAACCATGCAATAGAGCGGTTGTTGAAGTTCGTAGCCGTTTCCGACTTATACAGCTCATCAATCAATTGTGGAGCTGAACCGCACAAATCAGTAATATTCTGAACGATAGCTTCCCATTTCTTATCCGAATTGCCCACAGGCTCAACCATGGAACATGCTGAGATGGCACCCGCATTTACCAATGGGGTAGAAGGGTGGTCATTTTCCAGTAAAATAGCGATGATTGAGTTGAAAGGTAATCCTGTAGCATCTGCACCAATCATATCCAGCACCTTCTGTGCTCCGTATTGACGGAGGATAAGGATGGCTGTATGTACTTTGGAAACAGATTCTATACCGAAGCGGTAGTCAGTGTCACCTATATTAATGGTTTGTCCGTTCATCAGACAGATGCTGATGCCGAACAGATTCTTGTCGATGTTGGCAAGGTAGGGGATGTAATCGGCATTTTTTCCCCCGGTGTTACCCTTTACCTGTTCATAGGCTTCCTGGGCAACCTCTTTTAGTTGAGAGATTGAAATCTTTTTATCCATAAGTTTTCTTTTTAGAATTGACAAGGGGACGAGTAGGCTTGTCCCCTTGTTGATTGGTTCCCTTAATTATTTTGCTGCTTTGTGAGCTTTACAACCGTGATTGAACACTTTAGCTTCTACCGGCAAGTTCTTTTCCTGAGCCATGCGGGTAGGAGTAGGATAATCCAATTTCTCCAGTTCAGTGATAGCATTCTTGATGTCGCCCAGCAACATGTCTGCCATGTCGCGGCTGAAGCCCTGGCGTACTACCACACGCATTACGACGTAGTCGTCCAGTTTAGAAGGCAGGGTATAAGCCGGTACCATCCAACCATGTTGCGACAGTTTATCCTGAAGGTCGTACAACGTCCATTTAGCATTCTTGGCGTACTCCGGTTTCATGTACCAGATGAACAACGGGTTCACCACTTCTTCTGAATAGTTGACGAACGGTTCCATCTTGGCGATTTCGTCATGGATATACTTCGCAATGGTCAGCGAATTATACTGCACTTCTTTGTATCCCTGGAATCCTAAGCGAATGAATTGGTAGTACTGACCCAGGATTTGAGCAGCAGGACGGGAGAAGTTCAAGCCGACCTGAGTAATGTTAGCACCGAGGTAGTTTACGCTGAATGACATTTCTTCGGGCAGATATTCTTTGCCTTTCCAGCAAACCCAACCCAGACCCGGATAAACGAGACCGAATTTATGTCCGCTGACACTGATAGAGAGAACCCACTTCAAACGGAAGTCCCATTTCGTTTCAGGATAGAGGAACGGCAGGATGAAACCACCACTGGCAGCATCTACATGGATAGGGATATCGTAACCGGTCTTGGCGTTGTAAGCATCGAGAGCTTTGTCCAGTGCTTCTACGTCATCGTTCAGTCCGGTCCATGTCACACCCTGAATAGGTACGATACAAATGGTGTTTTCATCACACATCTTCAAGGCTTCTTCCGGATCAAGAGTAGTCTTGTCAAGGGTCAAAGGCACTTCACGCATTTCAATCTGCCAGAGCTGGGCAAACTTTTCCCATACTACCTGGAAACCGGTTGAGATAACGAAATTAGGTTTATCGAACGGTTTGCCTTGAGCTTGGCGTTTCTTGCGCCAACGTAGCCAAGCTGCCACGCCACCCAACATACATGCTTCACTTGAACCAATGGCCAGCGCACCTGTTTTCCAAGTATCCTTTTCAGGAGAGTTCCACAAGTTTGCTACGATGTTGATACATTTTCCGTTCATCACGGCGATACGGGGATATTCCGTTTCGTCAATGTAGTTGATGTTGATAGCCTCGTTCATCAGCTTGGTGGCGTAGTCGTCCATATAAGTGGTAACGAAAGTGGCCAGATTCAGACGGGGTTGAGTTTGAGCGAAAGTTTCGTCTTTTACCATCTGATAAGCAATCTCGGGAGTAGTAGGTCCGTCAGGGATCTTCTCTACCGGAGAGGGTTGCAACATTCTGTTTGATCCAAACACTTCTGTTTTGGCATCACCTTTTCTGAAATTTACATCTTCCATTTTACTAATTGTTTTAGTTTAGGTTTAGGCGGCGAGGATTTTCCCCGTCGAATTTCCCACAACAACGGCGTTTGCAGAGGAAAGTTCCGGGGTTTTACATATTTTGGCGTTTATTAAACAGTTACGGGCTACGAGCTATTTGAACTTTCTATAACCATAATTGTTTCTCTTGCACTATTTCAAACCCTATAATATATATGTGTATATGAAAATCAATACCGGCCGGGGAACCATTCCTCTTATTACATTGATCGGCATCTGGTCTATTTCTGCATTGACCTCTTTGCCGGGATTGGCTGTTTCTCCTATTTTGGGACAGCTTTCCACTACTTTTCCGGATGCTTCGGAACTGGATATTCAGATGCTTAGTTCCTTGCCGTCGTTATTGATTATACCTTTTATTTTGTTGGCGGGCAAGTTGGCTGAGAAACGCGACTTTGTCCGTCTGTTACGCGCGGGGCTCTGGATGTTCGCCGCGAGCGGGGTGCTGTACCTGTTTTCCACAAAAATGTGGCAATTAATAGCTGTCAGCGCCCTGCTGGGAATTGGTGCGGGACTGATTATTCCGCTTTCTACCGGATTGATATCCCGTTATTTTACAGGAACCTATCGGGTAAAGCAGTTTGGATACAGTTCCGCCATTACAAATGTTACGCTGGTGGTGGCAACCGCTGTTACCGGCTATCTGGCAGAAGTGAACTGGCATCTGCCTTTCCTGGTCTATTTACTACCTTTGGTAGCCATCATACTCACTATCCATCTGAAAGACGAAAATATGGGTGGTGAAGCACAAGTCACGTCATCGGATAAATCTCCTGCCGATACTTCTTCATCGGTAGAAACGGCTGCTCCCGCTATCCCCGGTAAGTATGGTATTCATGTCCGTCATCTGCTGCAACTGATGCTTTTCTACGGGCTTACCACTTATATCGTATTGATCGTGACGTTCAACCTTCCGTTCCTGATGGAGGCACATCACTTTTCCAGTGGGAACTCGGGGATGATGATTTCCCTCTTCTTCCTTGCTATCATGGCACCCGGTTTCTTTCTGGGGCATGTTGTAAAGTATCTGAAGGAAAAGACGAAGTTTTACAGTCTGCTGTGTATTGCACTGGGGTTGGCACTGATATGGATTTCCCCCAAAGAATGGCTGATCATACCGGGCTGCATACTGGTGGGATTGGGCTATGGGGTTATCCAACCGTTGATTTATGATAAAACGGTGGATACGGCTGTTCCCCAGAAAACCACGCTGGCACTGGCTTTTGTGATGGCAATGAACTACCTGGCTGTGCTGCTTTGTCCGTTTATTGTAGATTTCTTCCAATCATTGTTTCATGTACGTTCGCAGGAGTTTCCGTTTATCTTTAACCTTTGCATTACGATACTTGCATTGATATGGGCATATAGGAGGAAGAAAGATTTTCTGTTTGGGGATAAGCTGTAAATCGCTAGTTTCACTTCAATGACTGATATCGACGGTTGAATAGCTAAAATAGCCGGTTCAGCATATAGTCACTCTGTGTATAATTCGGATAGTTTACTTTTGTGCAAAAACCAAAAGTATAAAACATGTTCGACGCTATCCTTCGATTCTCAGTAAAGAAGAAGCTTTTTGTGGGGCTTACCACTTTGTTTCTTTTGATTGGTGGAATTTATTCCATGTTGACACTTCCTATAGATGCTGTTCCGGATATTACAAATAATCAGGTACAGATTGTAACCGTGTCACCAACTTTGGCTCCACAAGAGGTGGAGCAACTTATCACAATGCCCGTGGAAATCGCCATGAGCAATATCATGAATGTCACTGAAATCCGTTCCGTCTCCCGTTTCGGGCTGTCGGTGGTGACGGTAGTCTTTAAAGAGAGTGTACCTACTCTGGATGCCCGCCAGCTGGTGAACGAGCAAATACAGAGTGTGGCTGGTGAGATTCCTTCCGAGTTGGGTATGCCCGAAATGATGCCTATCACCACCGGGCTGGGTGAGATATACCAATATGTATTGAAAGTGGAGCCGGATTATGAAGATAAATATGATGCTATGGAGCTCCGTACCATTCAGGATTGGATTGTGAAACGGCAATTGTCAGGTATTCCAGGAATTGTTGAGATAAACAGTTTCGGAGGCTATCTGAAACAATATGAAGTAGCGGTTGATCCGGATGTACTTTTCTCTCTCAATATCACCATCGGAGAGGTGTTCGAAGCTTTAAATAAGAATAATCAGAATACGGGTGGCAGCTATATCGAGAAAGTAAATCGTGCTTATTATATTCGTTCCGAAGGAATGATAAGCCGCATTAAAGATGTGGAACAGATAGTAGTAGCTAATCGCAATGGTATTCCTATCCGTATCAGTGACATCGGTACGGTACGCTTCGGAGCACCCAAACGTTTCGGAGCCATGACAATGGACGGCAAGGGCGAATGTGTGGGTGGCATTGCCATGATGCTGAAAGGAGCCAATGCCAATGTCGTAACCGGAGAACTGGAGAAAAGGGTGGAAAAGATACAGAAGATATTGCCGGAAGGTGTTACTATCGAGCCTTATCTGAACCGCTCTGAATTAGTGAACCGCAACATTTCTACTGTTATCTACAATCTGATAGAAGGCGCGATCATCGTATTTCTGGTATTGATTGTTTTTCTGGGCAATGTACGTGCCGGACTGATTGTGGCTTCCGTCATTCCATTAGCAATGTTATTTGCATTCATTCTGATGCGTATCTTTAATGTTTCTGCCAACCTTATGAGCTTGGGGGCGATAGATTTCGGTATTGTTGTCGATGGCTCCATTGTTATATTGGAAGGTATATTGGCGCATATTTACAGTAAGAAGTTTAAAGGACGTACTTTATCGGCAAAAGAAATGGATGCGGAAGTAGAGAAAGGAGCTTCGAGTGTGGTACGGTCTGCGACATTTGCTGTATTCATCATTCTGATCGTCTTTTTCCCTATACTGACGTTGACAGGAATAGAAGGGAAGTATTTCACGCCGATGGCTAAAACCCTGGTATTTTGCATTATCGGCGCTCTGTTCTTATCTTTGACTTACGTTCCGATGATGGCTTCCCTGTTCCTGAAACATCATATTGTGACAAAACCGACTTTTGCTGATAAATTCTTTGAAGCACTGAATAAACTCTATGCCCGTGCCTTGTCATTTTGCTTGCGCTTTAAGTGGCAAACTGTTGCAACTGCGTTTGTGGCTCTGGTTATTTCTCTCTTTCTTTTCACCCGTCTGGGAGCGGAGTTTATTCCTACGTTGGATGAAGGGGATTTTGCCATGCAGATGACGCTTCCGGCCGGCAGTTCGTTGAGCGAAAGCATCGAAGTATCCAATGAAGCGGAGAAACTCCTGATGGATAAACTCCCGGAAATAAAACATGTGGTAGCCAAAATAGGTACGGCGGAAGTTCCGACAGACCCGATGGCAGTGGAAGATGCCGACGTAATGATTGTCATGAAGCCTTTTAAGGAGTGGACCAGTGCTGTCAGTCGTGCCGAAATGGTAGAGAAGATGAAAGAGGCTCTTGAACCGTTAGCTAACCGTGCAGAGTTTAATTTCTCCCAACCTATTCAACTTCGTTTTAATGAGTTGATGACAGGAGCCAAAGCAGATATTGCTGTTAAACTTTATGGAGAAGATACACATGAACTCTATCAGAAGGCAAAAGAAGCTGCTGCTTTTGTAGAAAAGGTACCTGGGGCATCGGATGTGATTGTAGAACAGACAATGGGGTTACCTCAGTTGGTAGTAAAGTATAATCGTGGAAAGATTGCCCGCTATGGTATCAATATAGAAGAATTGAATACTATTATTCGTACAGCCTATGCCGGAGAGGCAAGTGGAGTAGTCTTTGAAAATGAGCGTCGCTTTGACTTGGTGGTTCGTTTGGATCAGGATAAAGTGGCTGATTTGAATCTGGATAAACTCTTTGTCCGTTCCAATGAAGGCATTCAGATACCGGTCAGTGAGGTAGCTACTATTGATTTGGTGAATGGTCCGTTACAGATTAACCGGGATGCAACCAAACGTCGTATTGTAATCGGGGTCAATGTGCGTGGAGCGGATATTCAGCAGGTGGTGCAGGATATACAGAAGACGCTGGACAAGAATATTCAATTAAAGCCCGGATATTATTTCGAATATGGCGGACAATTTGAGAATTTGCAGAATGCCATCAACACTTTGCTGGTTGTTGTACCGGTAGCTTTGATGCTGATTCTGTTACTATTGTTTTTCGCTTTCAAGAATGTTACTTATACATTGGTGGTGTTCTCTACCGTGCCTCTTTCATTGATTGGCGGTATTCTGGCACTATGGCTACGCGGTCTTCCATTCAGCATTTCGGCGGGAGTAGGCTTCATTGCCCTCTTTGGTGTAGCGGTTCTCAATGGTATTTTAATGATTAATCACTTTAATGATATAAGAAAAGAAACTATGTATGCTCTTTCTACCAGACGGGTGATTGCCCGTGGAACCGCTCATCTGTTGCGGCCTGTTTTCTTGACAGGACTGGTTGCTTCCTTGGGATTTGTTCCTATGGCCATTGCCACCTCGGCCGGCGCCGAAGTGCAGCGTCCGTTGGCTACTGTAGTTATTGGCGGGCTGATTGTATCTACTGTATTGACACTGCTTATTATTCCTGTTTTCTATCAGATTGTAAGCTATACAGTGGTATGGAAACGTCATTTCTCTGCCAAAAAGTTCTTGTTCTTCTTTCTATTGTTGGCTGTTATGTTGCCCTTTACGGCGAAAGCTCAGGAGAAAGTGACGATGGAGCAGGCTATAGAACTGGCAAAGCAGAACCATCCCCGGTTGAAAATAGCTTCTGCGGCAATCCGCCAGGTAAAGGCGGGCAGGGGAGAAGTTTTGGAATTGTCTCCTACCGAGATGAACTATTCATGGGGACAACTGAATGGTGAACTTAGAAAAGACAAGCAGTGGGAAGTAACCCAAGGCTTAGGCTCTCTGTTGACTCCTTTTTATAAGAATGCCTTGGTGAACAGGCAGGTTGAAACGGGGACTTTCTACCGGAAGATTGTTGAAAAAGAGGTGGTGGCGGAAGTGAAGCGTGCATGGGCATATTATCTGTATGCTTGCAATCTTCGTGCCTTATACAGTGACCAGAACAAATTGGCCGGGCAATTACAGCGTATGGGTGAGTTGCGTTATCAGCAGGGAGAAATAACTTTGCTGGAGAAAAACATGACCACCAGTATGGCTGTGGATATGAAGAATCGCCTTTTTCAGGCACAAGAAGAGGAAAAATTGGCTTTGTCACGCCTGAATTGGGTCTGTTATGCAGACCGGCCATTGATTCCGGCAGATACGGCATTGGTACTATTTCCGGTAGATTATCAGGTGCCGTCTTTTTCGGAAGTCCATCTGAATTATTTTCAGAGTCAGGCTAATGAGGCTAAAGCACAATTGAATGTGGAGCGAAGCCGATTTTTCCCTGAACTTTCCTTCGGTTACGTACGTCAGGATATACTTCCACTGAAAGGATTGAATTCGTGGATGGTTGGAGTTTCCTTTCCGGTTTATTTCTTGCCGCGGCATAGCAAGATAAAGCAAGCGAAAGTGGCTGCCGTCATAGCAAGAACTGAAGCTGAGGCTAATACACAGAATCTATATAACAAAGTTTCGGAAGCTGTTGCCAGTTTGCGCCGCCAGTCTGAAAGTCTGCGCTATTATACAACATCGGCATTGAAAGAAGCGGATGAACTGTTGAAGGTGGCTAACCTGCAGTTGCAACATAGCGAAACTAATATAACTGAATTTATACAAGCCGTTAATGTGGCGCGTGACATTCGTCGCGGATACCTCGAAACGGTATATCAATACAATATAGCAGCCCTTGAATACGAACTTTTTAAATAGAATGATGACGATGAAAAAGATAACTTTCCCCTTAATTCTGCTGGTGCTGACAGCATGCGGCGAGAACAAAGAAGTACAACCGGCAGAAGAGGCTACTGCTGTTGCCGTAGCAGAAAACGTGACAGATAGCATTCAGGTAGATGCTATCACTTCAGCTACTTCTAAACCCAATCAGGTATCATTTAACGGTACAATGGTTATTCCTCCACAACGGATGGCGACGGTTTCGCTTACGATGGGTGGGGTTATTAAAAGTACTTCTTTGTTGCCCGGTGAACCTGTACGGCAAGGGAGTGTATTGGCTACTCTGGAAAATCCCGACTTTATAACTTTACAACAGACATATCTGGACAGTCATGCACAGACTGAATTTCTGGAAGCGGAATACCTTCGCCAGCAAGCTCTTTCTGCCGAACAAGCAGCCTCCCAAAAGAAACTTCAGCAAAGCAAGGCAGATTACCTTTCAATGAAAAGCCGTGTGGAGGCGGCGGCTGCACAGTTGAAATTACTGGAAGTGGAACCTGAAGTCTTGCTGAAGGAGGGTATTCAACCTTTTTTGCAGATTAAAGCTCCGATCAATGGCTATGTGGCAGATGTGAAAATGAATGTCGGTAAATATATGAATGTAGGAGATGTCCTTTGTGAAATAGTAGATAAAAGTCGGACTTTACTCAGATTGACAACCTATGAAAAGGATCTGGCAGATATGAAAGTGGGAAATCCGGTACAATTTCGTGTAAACGGAATGGGAAAAACAGTATTTAAGGCTACTTTGATATCTATCGGGCAGAAAGTGGATGAAGATACACGCTCTGTTGAAGTCTATGCCAGGGTAGATACTGTGGACAATCAATTCCGTCCTGGTATGTATGTCACAGCAAGGATTATGAAAGAGCAGGCTTCGGCTGAACAATAAGGTTCCTTATCTTTGAAAAAATAAGGATGTGATGGAATAAAATGTATCTTTGTATGTAAAATACTGCAAGCATGAAAAATCGGTATACTCTGTTCATACTCATCGTTTCCATTTCCGTGGCAACATTGATTCATTTTCCGGAATTGGTTTCTCTCTTTGATGTCTTCGAGAGCCAGACACTGTTTCCGGGCATGAGGCCTGCTGATGTGGCAAGTGAAGTGTTTTTCACTTTCATCTCTCTTGTGATTCTGTTTGAGGTGAACATTTTGCTGTTCCACTTTAACCAGCCGGCTGTAAAAATTACCTGGCAGAAGATGATATTGTCATTGATACTGACTTGGATTTTAAGCAGTTTGTTAGGGAAATGTTTTGTATTCCTGCATCACACTTTCGATATTCCGGCCATTGATGCCATGGTACATCATTATCTGCATCCTCTGCGTGATTTTATAATAACCTGTACCGTATCGGGAAGTTGTTATATATCCTACCTTATCCGGCGCCAGCAGGAAGTCGTTATAGAAAATCAGCAGTTGCAGGCCGAGAACATCCTAAACCAGTATGAGGCTTTGAAGAATCAATTGAATCCGCACATGCTTTTTAACTCTCTGAATACTCTCCGGTCACTGGTACGCGAAGACCAGGATAAAGCACAGGAATACATTCAGGAACTTTCCCGTGTCTTGCGCTACACCTTGCAGGGAAATGATTCGAAAAGTGTATGTGTGAAGGATGAAATAGAATTTGTGTCAGCCTACATCTTTTTGTTGAAGATGCGCTTTGAAGATAATCTCTCTTTTGATATTTGTATTGATAATAAATATGCCAATTATTATTTGCCTCCTATGGCAGTCCAGATGCTGATAGAGAATGCAGTGAAACATAATGAAATAAGCGACAGGCATCCATTGAATATCCGTATTTATACCGAAGGGGAAGAATTAATCGTTACCAATCCGGTGCAGCCTAAACTGACTGCTACTACCGGAACTGGTATAGGACTGGCAAATCTTGCAAAACGCTATCATTTGCTTTACAAGCGGGAGATACAAATCAGCGAGAACGAGCAGTTTACCATACGTATTCCTTTAATACCGAGTGTTTCATGAAAGTAATTATTATAGAAGATGAGAAAGCGGCAGTCCGCAACCTGAAAGCTTTGTTACAGGAAGTGAAGCCGGAAGTGGAAATAGAGGCTACTTTGGACAGTATTGCGGCTGTATTGGATTGGTTTGCCATATATTCTATGCCGGACATGATCTTTATGGATATTCATTTAGCTGACGGATCAGCCTTTGAAATCTTCGATCATGTAGATATTACCTGCCCTATTGTTTTCACTACGGCCTATGATGAATATGCTCTTCGTGCGTTCAAAGTGAACAGTGTGGATTATTTGTTGAAGCCTATTGGCAAGAGTGATATTGAGAAAGCTTTCCATAAGTTGGAGCAGTTGCATGGTTCGGAACAAGGGAAATCCCCTGACAATGCTTTGTTGCAATTAATTCATTCGCTGAAAAAGCGGGAAAGTTATAAAACGCATTTTCTCATTCCGGTGAAGGGTGACAAGTTGCTACCGGTTTCGGTGGATATGATTCTGCTGTTTTATATTCAGGACTGTAAAGTGAAGGTTGTTCTTGCCGATGGTAAGGAATATACATTTCCACAAACGCTGGATGAAATAACAGAGTGTATCGATCCATCCCTGTTCTTCCGTGTCAACCGGCAATTTCTGATTTCCCGTGAGGCTATCAAGGATATTGATTTATGGTTCAACAACCGTCTGTCTATTAATCTTCGTTGTAAGGTATCGGATGAGAAAGTGCTGGTAAGCAAGGCACGTGTGCAGGAGTTTAAGGATTGGTTTTCCAAGACACATTGAGCGTGTCGTGAAGAATTCATGGGCTACGAGTTACGAGCTACAAGCTACAAGTACTTTGCAGCGTGATAGCGCAGCCACTCGTAGCTTGTAGCTCGTAACTATTACAACTCTATCGGCTCATACTTCAGCCCGAATACATCAGCCACCGCTTTATACGTCACCTGTCCTTCTACCACGTTCAGCCCCAGGGCCAGTGCGGGATCGTCCTTGCACGCTTTCCGCCAGCCTTTGTTGGCCAGTGCTACGGTGTAGGGCAGCGTGGCGTTTGTCAGTGCCATGGTGGAGGTGAAGGGTACGGCACCTGGAATATTGGCAACGGCATAATGAACGATGCCGTCCACTACATACGTCGGTTTGCTGTGCGTGGTAGGGTGGGAGGTTTCAAAGCAGCCGCCCTGGTCGATGGCGACGTCTACGAGGACTGTTCCGGGTTTCATCATTTTCAGCATCTCTTTGGTGATGAGGTGCGGGGCTTTATCGCCCGGGATGAGGACGGAACCTATCACGAGGTCTATGTTGGGAAGCTCCATCTTGATGTTGTGCAGGGAGGAATAGAGCGTCTTCACGTTCTTCGGCATCACTTCGCTGAGGTAGCGGAGGCGGGAGAGGTTGATGTCCGTAATCAGGACTTCGGCACCCATGCCGGCGGCTATCTGTGCGGCGTTGGTTCCTACGATGCCACCACCCAGAACAAGCACCCGTGCGGGGCGTACACCTGTCACGCCACCCATCAGTTTTCCTTTTCCGCCTTGGGGCTTTTCGAGGAAGCGGGCGCCTACCTGGGTAGCCATGCGTCCCGCCACTTCGCTCATAGGGGTGAGCAAGGGCAGAGAGCGGTCTTCCTTCTCCACGGTTTCGTAGGCGATGCAGATACCGCCGCTTTCTATCATGGCTTCGGTCAATATTTTATCGGCAGCGAAGTGGAAATAGGTAAATACCACCTGACCCTTTTTAATCAGTTTGTACTCGGGGGCGATAGGTTCTTTCACCTTCACAATCATTTCCGCCGCGGCATAGGTCGCTTCGATGGTTGGCAGCATTTTCGCACCCACTGCAGTGTACTCTTCATCCGCGAAACCGCTGTTTGCACCGGCAGATGCCTGTACATACACTGTATGACCTTGTTTCACCAACTCGGCTACTCCGGCAGGGGTCATTCCTACACGGTTTTCGTTGTTCTTGATTTCTTTAGGTACTCCGATAATCATAACCTTAACAGTTTTAATTTGGGGGGTTAAACATAGAGGGGCTGCCGGAAGTACTGCCTGTATGTAGGCGGATGGTTGTCGGCATACCCTCGAAAGACGTCGCAAGATAACGATTTCCCGGTTCCGATGTTCATGCGGGCGGAGTGTTTTACAACAGTATTTTTATGCAAGTCCTATACTTTCCCTTCCTTTCTCTCAGATTTCCATCCCGGCGTCTCCTTCGCTGTCGCCTCCTGTCAGCCAGGGGTTGATGCTGACGGTGGCGGTGATTTCGGCATTGCTCACGGTGACGTTGAGGGTGTAGCTTTTGCCGGCTTCGAATGCGCCGTTGCGGGCGGTGGCGTCGAGGCGGTAGGTCTGTCCGCCGATGGTGAGGCGGAGTAGGGGTTGGCCGGCGGTTATGGTTTGCGGGAGAAGCAGGGCGTGGCGGCGGTCGCGGGTGCCGCTGAGGGTGACGTCGGCGCGGGTGGTGCCGGGGGTGAGGGTGATGCCTTTCAGTTCGTAGGCGGTGATGGCTTGGGGCACGGTTACGGTGGCGGTTTGCAGGGCTTCGGAGGTGATGCCTGCGCCGGGTTTCAGGGTGACGTTGAGTTGGGCGGTGAGGTGGGCGAAGGCGAGGGTGACGGGGGCGAAGCGTTCGGTGGGGGCGGTGGCGGCCATCACGTCGGGCATCTGGTTGCCTGCGGGCGTGTCGGCGGGCAGGTGGAGGGCGTGGAAGGTGGTGGAGGCGGCGGGGTAGGCATCCCAGTAGAGGGGAGATGCGGTGCTCCACTGGCCGTCGGTGCCGAGGGTGAAGAGGGTGCCGGTGCCGGTGGGTGAGCCTGCCCAGAGGGTGAATTGACTGCCGGGGGAGAAGGAGGTTTCGCTGCCGTCGCCGCTGCCGTCACCGTTTCCACTGCCGCCGCCGTCTCCGCTATTGCTGTCGGAGGAAGTGGTGGCTGCGGCTATCGTCACCGGGGAGGTGGAGAGGTCGGTTTCGGGGGCGTCTTCCCAGGGGTTGATGGTGGCGGTGATGCTGATGCCTTCGGGACTGAGGGTGATGCGGAAGAGGTTGCTTGTTCCGGCTTTCAGTTCGTGGGTGTCGCTGAGGTGGGCGGTGAAGTGGCTTCCGTCGGTCAGGGTGATGATGAAGCTGACGCCTGCGGCGGCGGAGCGGGGCAACACGATGGCGGTGCCTTGCGTGCCGGAGGCGTTGAGGGGGACGGAGATATCTTGCGGGGAGGTGTTATTGTCACCGGAAGCAGCGGTAGTAGAAGAAGTATTACCGGCAGCAGCAGTAGCGGCATCGGCGGTGGTGTAAGTATCTGTGTGCAGGTTGTAGTCAGCGCGGGTGTCCATGCCCCGGATGGTGAGGGTGGCGCCTACGAGGCTGGCGGTGCTGACGCTTCCTTTTCCGCTGATGGAGAACACGAGCCGTGTCAGGCGGTGGCTGAAGCGGAGGGCCACGTTGGGATGGTCTTTATCGGCGGTGGCGGTGGCGCTCATCAGGTCGATGGCGGGGAGACTTTGCTGGCGGCTGACGTCGAGGGGCAGGATGCCGTCGGGGTTGAGGGTGGCGGCGTAGGGGTAATAGGCCAGCAGGTCTACTTGGGCGCCGGTGGTGGGATAGTAGGCGGTTTGCTGGGTGGTGGCGGGGCTGAAGCCGGTGGTGGCGCCGGTGGTGGTGGCGAGGTAGCGGTAGTTGAGCACGGCGGGGGAGGCGGGCTCGGTGGTGCCTGCAGCGTAGAGGCTGAGGCCGATGGCGTCTCCGGCTGTCCATTCGTCGTTGACGACGCGGGTGGGGGCGATGCCTGCCGAGAGGCTTACCGGTACTGGTTGTTCACTGTCCCCTGTGCCGGGGGCGTTTTCGCTGTTGGTGCAGCTTGCCAGTAGGGCGAGGGCTGCGAGGATGCTTAGGTACTTCATATTGATAAGGGGATAATGGGGTTATGTGATAAGGTGATAATGTTATAAAGTTATAATGCTATAAAGTGATATGGTGATGATGTGACTCATTTGTTTCCCGCCTCCAAGTCCGTTTCCGTTCCCGGGGTCCATCCTGTGATGGTGCCGGAGATTCCGGGGGATTCGAGGCTTTGCTGCAGTTGCAGGTCGCCGGTGAGGGTAAAGACTTCGTCGGCGGTGTCGGGGCTGAAGCGGTTGAAGCCGGAGAGGAAGGAGGTGAGGTCGTAGACTTGGGTCTGCAGTTCGCCCTCGGCGTAGTGCAGGGTGAGGGTGAGTTGCTGCCGCACGGCGGGGGCGATGCCCAGCAGGCGGTGGGTGGCGGAGAGGGTGTTGCCGTTGCGGGTAAAGACGGGGCGGATGCTGCCCACGTCTCCGGTTTCAGCTGTCCTTGTCAACTTGTCCCCTTCCGCCTTCGTCAACTCACAAGCCTCCGCCTTCATCAACTCACAATCTTCTCCCCTTGTCAACTTCTCTCCTCCTCTTATCTCCCTTGTGGCGGCGCAGCCGGTGAGGGTGGCGGTGACGTCGGTCAGTAGTTCGGGGGTGCCTTGGCTGATGTTGAGGGTGAGTTTGAGCAGACGGGTATGGGGCTGCATCTTCAGGGGCGGACGGTTTTCTTGTCCGGCGATGGCGCAGAAGGTGATGGCGGCGGCGCAGAGGGGTGCGGGTTCGGCAAGGGTGCCGTCGGGCAGGGTGGAGAGGCGGAAGCGGGTGCCGTCGAAGGTGAGGCCGGAGGCTTCGTGCCAGGCGATGAGGCTGTAGGAGGCTTCGGGCAGGGTGAGGAGGGCTTCGGGTAGGGCTGCATTGGCGGCGGAGGCAGCGGCAGTAGCAGTGGCGTTGGCGGCGGCTTCGGCAGAGGCGGCTGCGGCACCGGACGCTGCCAGGGTGAAGGTAGTGTCGGTGCTGATGGCGGGTGAGAAGTCGGTGGCGGGGTGCGTGCCGCGGATGCGTATTTGCAGGGCGGAGGCGGTGGGGGACTGCGACTGCCAGTCGGGACGGATGCTGACGGTGGCGGCGTAGAGTTCTTGGTGCTCGAAGAGTTCCTTGCGGTCGCAGGCGGTGAGGCAGGCGAGGGCGAGGAGACAGGCGGTGAGGCTGGTCGTGACGCTGGCCGTGACGCTTGCGAGGCTGTGGAGTGGGTTGGTATTCATATTCTTTCTTCTTTCTTACTTAACTTATGGGTTGGGTTATGGGGGTGCCGCGGCGTGTGTCCCCCTTAGAAGAGGCGGACGAGGCTGACGTGCAGGTCGGTGATGCCGGGGAGGTTTCGGGTGCGGCTTCCGGTGTGCTCGTAGCGGTGGAAGCGGGAGTTCCAGCGGTAGCGGTCGTAGCGGGTGTGGATGAATCCGGCGCCTATTCCGGCGTCCACTTGCCAGCGGCGGGGGAGGTGGAAGCGGTAGCCCAGGGTGATGCCTGCCATGAGGGCTTCGCCACGGGTGCCGGGGCCGAAGAAGGTGTCGTCGTACTCGCCGCCACGCACGGAGAGGCCGATGTGGGTGCGGCGGAATGTGCCGCGGGGGCTGTGGAGCCAGTAGCGCAGTTCGCCGCCTGCGCTCCACGAGCGGAAGGCGTGGGTGCGGTGGCTCGATGTCCAGAGGCCGAAGGAGGCGTCGGCGGCAAGGCTCCAACGGGGGGCGAGGTAGAGTTCGGCGCCGAGGTTGGGGGCGAGGGTGGCCCAGGAGAGGAGGTTGGCGGTGAGGGCGAGGCGGGGCGGACGGGGTGCGGCGGAGGGGGCTTGCGCTACCCGTGCTTCGTGCGTAGCTTGGGACTCGTGCGTTTCGTGCGTTGCTTGGGCTTCTTGCGCCCGCAGAGGGGGGTAGAAGGGCAGTGCCAGCAGTGCGGCGCACAACAGGAGTGCGGCGCGGCGGGCGATGGGGGTGCGGTGGGTGATGTTCATGGGGTTGATATTCATATTAGTTTCTTGTTGTTCTTGTTGTTCGTTATCGGGCTCACGGGGCTACCCAATGGCCTGCATAGTTTGCCCCGTCGAGGTCGTCACCGGTGCCGTTGTAGTCGTACTGAATGGCCTTCCAACTGATGTTGCCCCAGGTGGAGTAGGTGGATAGGTTTGCTTTGAAGGTAGCTTCGGGGACGTCACGCAGGTAGAGGGTGTTGAGCTTGGTGCTAGTGAATGCTTTGCTGCCCAAAGTGGGTAATGCAAGCTCAAACTGGTCGTTGATGCCGCTGAGGGATATTTCTTCAAGGTTGCTGCAATAGCCGAATGCTTCCATTCCTATGCTCGCTAGCTTGTCCGGCAGGCTGATGCTTATCAGGGAGGTGCAACCACAGAATGCACCATCTTCTATGCTTGTTACCCCTTTCGGTAGGTTGATGCTTGTTAGATCCTCACAATTGGCGAATGTAGCCATTCCTATGCTCGTCAGCTTTTCCGGTAGGATGATGCTTATCAGGGCGCATTGGGCGAATGCATTGTCTCCTATGCTCGTCACCCCATCCGGCAGGCTGATGTTTGTCAGGGAGATGCAACCGTAGAATGCACTTTCTCCTATGCTCGTCACCCCCTTCGGCAGGTTGATGCTTGTCAGGGAGGAACAATCGCTAAATGCACTTTCTCCTATGCTCGTCACCCCATCCGCCAGAATGACTACATCCGTGATGCTATTACTCTTGATGAAGGTTTTTAGCGCACTCATATCCGCATCATTTATCGTCCCTCCAATCACAATCTTCTTCTTATTCGGATCTGCCCCACTGAGTGCCGTTGACAGTCCTCCCGCCGTGCTGTTCGTCACGGCCGATGTATTATCTTGTCCGTTTATCATCACCTTGCTTCCCGCTATCAGTTTCTCCTTTTCTACGGTGGATATGCTGGCTCCGGCATCGGTGGTAAAGCTGATATTCGTTTTTCCCGTATCGCTGTAGGGGTACGGCAGCGTATAGGCACGATGTATCGACCCACCATCGGAGGGTAGCATCTGCATGGTGCGGAGGATGGGATAACTTTCGAGGTCTCCTATGCTGGTGTTGTTTGTGGCGGAAGGTGCATTGCGTAGCATCACCTTTGTGGATTCGCTGATGATGTCTATGCTTACCAGAGGGCGGCACAGCGTCAGGCTGATTTGGGTATCAGTTTTGGGTTTGTAGTAATAACAATCGCTGCGGATGCCTGTAGAACGCACACGCCCCCACGCTGTGTATAGTTCGTTAGTCCAGGTGACGGGCAGGCTGAAGGCAGGGTCGAACACCATATTGTTGACAACGTAGTTGCCATCGGCATCTGTTCCTGATTCGCTAATTAAGGCTTTCGCCCCCGCCCCGAAATCCACCTCCGTATCATCCACTGCGGGCGAAACGGCGGCGAAGAAGTGACGCAGTGTGCCGCTTTGCCAGCAGAGGGGGGCATCGGGGTTGGTGGGTTTCCAGGAAGCAGAAGTGCCGTCATAGATGTAGTTGGCGTGGGCGGCAGGGGAATATGCTTTGCCGAACACAGCGTCCGTCGGCACGAAGCAAAACACCGTCATCGTGCTTCCTTCCACGGGGAAGTCGGGATCTGTGGAGATGGCACGAGTTTCCGCCCCGTCATTGGGTGCCAGACTGACGACGCTGCCTATCTGTATCGGTTTCCCGGTGAGGTCTTCTTCTTCATCATCGGTGGACACGCCGGTGGAGGGCACGTCGGCCAGGGGGGCGACGGCATCGGTGCAGGAGGCGGTGGCGAGGGCGGCCATCACGAGGATGGCGGCAGACAAGGCGGACAAGCGGATGGTTCGTTTCATAAGGCTGTTTTAAACTATGTATATTTATCTTGGTGCTTCCTTTCTTTCAGACACGGATTTCACTGTTGTGGTCTACTAAAATCCGTGTAATCCGTGAAATCCGTGTCTGAAAAATCATCATTATATCAGCTAATCCGATTGAACGGGAAGGGGGGCTGATTATAACTTAATTCGGTAATATTTCAATGAATCAGTAGTATCTCGACTCCCCTCCTCCGGGGAGGAGGGGTGCCCGGAGGGCGGGGTGGTAGGTAAACGCACAGTTTAATCATTCTTTCAGAGGTATTATCCTCACCTACCACCTCCCCCCTTTGGGGTACTCCTCCTCCCCGGAGGAGGAGAATCGAGATAGTCTTATTACCCAGCAGGGGTGCAGGGGCGTAACTCAGCAGGGGTGCAGGGGCGTAACCCAGCGGGGGTGCAGGGGC
>OLGD01002135.1_pt1 | contig 24100 bp, 19 predicted proteins | sample 1605311 | NCBI WGS metagenome assembly OLGD01 (sample SAMEA3888917, study PRJEB22519) | human gut metagenome | biome: human gut; feature: human-associated habitat; material: faeces | place: Denmark | collected 2010
GAAAATAAGATAGGGGAGAACTATGCTTATTTTTTACGGACGGCGTCTTTTTATTCAATTTTTGCAGTAAAACAGGCTTAACCCTTTAAAAAATCCCGCAACAGCTTTCCGTTCGGTACCAAATCGTCAAAGTCTCCGCCGCAAGCGGCAAGCGTACGGATGAGCGTGGAACTGACAGCCGAATAGCACGGCGATGCCGGTAAAAACAGCGTTTCTGCCTCGAACCCGTATTTCCGGCGGCATAGCTCGCGATTGTACTGCGCCATTTCGATCTCATAGGTAAAATCCTTTTCGTTTCGGACACCCTTTACAAGCGTCGGACGACCATGTTCAGCCATGTAATCAATGAGCATTCCGTCATATAGATCAGCCGTCACGCCGGGAATGTCCTTGATGCCGCTCCAATTGAGCGCGTCGATGACTCCGCGCTTGACGGGAATGCCGTGTTTTTCGAAATTGCGGGACTCGATGCCCTGCCCGATGGCGACGAGCACCCTGTCGCAGGCGAGCCGCTCTTCCGCTTTTTCCGAATTGCAGGGCTTGGGTCTGCCCCTGTCGTAAGCGCCGATGATCTGCGGCTTGACCCACAGCGCGGCGACGTTGCCCTGCGCATCGAGATCCAGCCGGAACACGGCGAAGTATTTTCGGGCGGTTCGGGTCGCCGTGCCGTAAAGCGTGGTCGAGCCGTCGTCGCGCAAAAGGGCGCAGTTGACGCGGACATTGATATCCGCCGCCTTGAGCATTTTGGTGAAAAGCAGGCGGCCTGCCGCATCCGAACGGGCGAGAAAGAATTGCGAGGGCTCCGTCAGCGCGTGGGATTCCGTATAGGAGAGCATGCCGCCATCGGGCGAAAACGCGCCGTATGTGGTGGAGCTGTCGGACGGCAGAGGAATATGGACGGCGGAAAGCGGTTCGCCGTCCGCGCTGACGCGCAGATGATTCAGCGCATAGCGGCCTTGCGAAATGTCGATGTCCGGCGCGATATAGGCGACGCTCTTGTCGGCAAGCACCGTGAAGCCGCCGTAGGCTGCGGCGTGAAGCGGCGAAACCGGCGTAGAAGCCAGCAGAATGCCATCCCAATCAAAGCGATTGACGGCATACGCGCCGCCATCCCAGCTCAAATTGCAGAGCCAGCCGAGCAAGGCGGCATAGCCGGTGAGATCGCCTTGAACGGAAAAGCCCTCAGAGAGTGCGCCGTCTTCCAAAAGCCGAAAACGGATGAAATTGGAATGGCTTTCGGTGGTTAAAATGCCGTATCGGTTTGCATCCGCAACAAAGAGCCGATAGCTGAGGTTTTCGCTGTCGGCTGTATGATCCGGCAGACGCCGCTCGAATACCGTTTGCCCGTGGTCAAGCAGGACGAGCGCCGTTTTGAGTTTGCCGCCGTTCAGCGGACTGTCGTGAAGAAGCAGATAGACCTCCGGCGCGAGAATTTCGACCTCTGTGCCGGATGCGCTGGGCACTTCGTAGGGCTTCAAATTGATATTCGCGCAGGCCGCAGAAGATAGAAGCGTCAGCATAAACAGCAGCGCCCCGAAGAGACGGCGTTTGGCCAGCATGAAAAAACCTCCCTGCATGTTGTCTATACTTATAAGACGATATACAGAGAGGAAAATTTCAGAATTTTATGAAATTTTTGAAAATGAAAGGCGGGAGGTTCGGAAACCTCGGGTTTCGGGTGGGGATTGGAGCAAAGTCCCGGCGTTTTCTCATTCCCCGATCATCAGCAGCTCGACCATCTTCGCGCAGCGATCCATGCTCTCTGCCGCGATATGCTCATACGGGCCGTGGAAAGCGAAGCCGCCGGTGCAGAGGTTCGGCGTAGGCAGACCCATGTAGGACAGGCGGCAGCCGTCCGTGCCGCCGCGCACCGCCTCGATAAACGGCTTCATGCCCGCCGCCTCGCAGGCGCGCTTGGCGTTTTCAATCAGCTCCATGTGGTCGGTCAGCTTTTCAGCCATGTTATAATAGCTGTCCTTGAGCCGGAGGGTGACGACGCTGCGGCCGTATTTTTCATTGATGACCTTTACGACGTGCTCCATCAGCTTCTTGCGCGCCTCGAACGTCGCGCGGTCGTGGTCGCGGACGATGTAGTGCAGCTCGGCGTGCTCCACGTCGCCCTTCATATCGCACAGGTGGAAGAAGCCCTCGTAGCCCTCCGTCAGGCGGGGAATATCCCCGGCGGGAAGCAGCGCGTTGTATTCCATGGCGACCAGCGCCGCGTTAATCATCGTATCCTTGGAAGAGCCGGGGTGCACGCTCAGGCCGTCGAAATGCAGCTCCGCCGAACAGGCGTTGAACGTCTCGTAAGCGATTTCGCCCTCTTCGCCGCCATCCAGCGTGTAGGCGCAGTCCGCGCCGAACTTGGCCACGTCGAAATGGTCAACGCCCGCGCCGATTTCCTCATCCGGGGTGAAGGCGATGCAGAGTTTGCCGTGCGGGGCGTTGGCGGCGAGGATGTTTTCCAGCGCGGTCATAATTTCCGCGATGCCGGCCTTGTCGTCCGCGCCGAGCAGGGTGGTGCCGTCCGTGGTGATGAGCGTCATGCCGACCAGCTTTTTCAGGCCGGGGAACGCCGCGGGGCTGAGCGTTTCGCCGCTTCCGGCCATGAGCACGTCGCCGCCGTCATAATGCTCGATGATCTGCGGCTTCACGTTTTCGCCGGAGCAATCCGGCGCGGTGTCGAGATGGGCGATGAAGCCGAGCGCGGGCTTCTGCTCGCAGCCCGCCGTCGCGGACAGCCAGCCGTAGACGACGCCGTTTTCGTCAACGTGGACGTTTTCAAGGCCGAGGGCTTTCAGCTCATCGACGAGGATGTTCGCCAAATCGTACTGGCGCATGGAGCTGGGGACGGTGGCGCTGTCCGGGTCGGAGGTGGTGTAGACCGAAACATATTTGAGCAGACGTTCGTAAGCGCGCATGAAAATCGCTCTCCTTTATGATTGATAGATGTATTATAGCAGGTTTTGGGGAAAAGCGAAAGCCGCCCGGCCATCAAAAACCGGGCGGCTTTTATCGCGGGGAAGCGGTTACCCCAGCCCCACCATGCTCATCACCAGCACGAGCAGCGGAAGGGTCACGCCGCTGATCAGGGTGGAGACGATGGTTGCGTGGGAGGCGGTCATGTCCTCGGGCGTGTAGATATCGGAAAGCATGCTGCAATTTCCGGCAATCGGCATCGCGGCGACGATGACGCACAAGCCCGCGAGCATGCGGTTGATCGGCATGACGAGCGCCAGACCGATGAACACCAGCGGCATGACGATCAGACGCAGGAAGGAGACGCGGTACAGGCGCGGATTAGTGAACGCGGCGCGGATATCGCTGTGCGCGAGGGAAGCGCCGATAATCATCATCGCCATCGGGGTGTTGATGGAGCCGATGGAGGCCAGCGCGCTTTCCACCGGGTCGGGCAGCCGCCAGCCGGTCAGACCGAAGAACAGCGCAATCAGCGCGGAGATCACGCCGGGGTTGACCAGCTGCCGGAGGTTGATGTCGCCGCTGCCATCGAGCAGCATGACGCCGTAGGTGAACACGAGAAAGTTGAACACCAGCAGGAACATCGAGAGCATCGCCACGCCCTCCACGCCATAGAGCGCCTGAATGATCGGGATGCCCATGAACGCCAGATTGGTGAACACGAGCAGAAGCTGATCGAGGTTGCGCTCTTCCTTCGGCGTGGGCACGATGCGCACGAGCACCGCCGCCAGCGCGATCATCAGCGCGAAAAACGCGACGCTCACGCCGAGGGCGACGAGCATGCTGCCGGGCGCGCCGCCGCTTTGCAGCACCGACGAAACGATGCAGCAGGGGAACGCCGTGCTCAGCACCAGCGAAGAGAGCCCGCGCCGGAAGGACGGCGAAATCAGCCCCGCCCGTGCGGAAACATAGCCCGCAAACATCATGATGAACAACGTGATCATTTGGAAAATGATGCCGGAAACAGCCATAGAATATTCCTCCGTAGATGTTGGTAACTCCTTCCGTCACGGCTGCGCCGTGCCACCTCCCTCGAAGAGGGAGGCACAGATGTTCGAATAAGCTGCTCATTTCATAGAGAAAAGAGGAAATAAGCGCGTTTGATGGTTCGGACCGACATAATGGCTCCCTCTTTGAGGGAGCTGTCGAGCAAAGCGAGACTGAAGGAGGATGAAGCGCCGCTTATTGTACACCCGTCCGGAACGGTTGTAAAGTTTTTCTTTTTGTGATATTCTATTCTTGATTCTTGATTGGATTGTGGAGGCAACAAAATGGGCTATCAGGCGCTGTATCGCCGCTATCGTCCGGCGCGGTTCGAGGATTTTGTGGGGCAGGAGGCTGTGATCAAAACGCTGCGCAGCCAGATCACGAGCGGGCGCATCGCGCATGCGTATCTGTTCTGCGGCACGCGCGGCACGGGCAAAACCTCGACGGCGAAGGTGTTCGCGCGCGCGGTCAACTGCGAACACCCGGAGAACGGCGATCCCTGCGGCACGTGCGACACCTGCCGGGCGCTGGCAGAGGAGAACAGCCTCGATATTCTGGAAATCGACGCGGCCAGCAACAACGGCGTGGACGAGATCCGCGATTTGCGCGAAAAGGTGAAATACCCGCCGCAGACGGGGCGCTATCGCGTGTATATCATCGACGAGGTGCACATGCTCTCGCAGGGCGCGTTCAACGCGCTGCTCAAGACGCTGGAAGAGCCGCCCGCCTATGTCGTGTTCATTTTGGCGACGACGGAGCCGCAGAAGCTCCCGGCGACGATCCTTTCCCGCTGTCAGCGGTTCGATTTCGGGCGGATTCCCGCGCACCAGATCATCGGGCGGCTGCGCGTTGCGCTGGAGGAAGGCCATATTCAGGCCGAGGACGCGGCGCTTTCCCGCATCGCCCGCGCGGCGGAGGGCGGCATGCGCGACGCATGGTCGATCATGGACATGTGCCTTTCCTACGCGCAGGAGGAGGACGGCGGGCTGACGGAGGCGCTCGTGCTTCGGGTGCTCGGCGCGGCGGATAAGAGCTTCCTGTTCGCGTTCGCGGATCGGCTGATCGATTCGGACGCGGCGGGCGCGCTGGCGCTGATTGACGAGATGATGCGCAAGGGGCGCGAGGTGCAGGTGTTTGTGCGCGACGTGAGCGCCCATCTGCGCGCGCTGATGCTGGCGGATATCTGCGGCGAGGAACAGCTCAGCGGCCTTTTGGAGGTCACGCGGGAGGACGCGGCGGAATACGTCGCGCAGGCAAAGCGCACGTCGCACACGCGGCTGATGCGGATGCTCGATCTCTTTCTGGCGAGCGAAACAGATATGAAGTGGGCGGCACAGCCGCGCTTTGCGCTGGAAACGGCCGCGCTTCGCGCCTGCGCGCCGGAGGAAAGCATGCAGGTGGAGGCGCTCGTCGCCCGCGTGGACGAGCTGGAGCGCAAGCTGCGCGAGGGCGCAGTGGTGGCCGCGCCCGCCCGGAAGCGCGCAGCCGCCGCACCGGAGGCCGATACGCCGGACGACGCGCAGGGAGAAGCCGCGCCGCCCCCCGCGAAGGAAGCGCCGAAAGGCCCTGCGCCGGACGCGGAACGCATCTGGCAGGAGGCCATGCGGCAGGCCAAGCAGAAGCCGCAGCTCTTCGGCATGCTCAAATTCGGGCGGCTCGTCTCCGGCGAGAACGGGCTGTTCACCGTGGTCTATCCCAAGGCGATGGGCGCGGCCTATGTGAAGATGCTGAGCATCCCGGAGAAGAACGAGGAGGTGGCGGGCTATCTGACGCAGGCGGCGGGCTACCCGTGCACATTCCGCGCGGCAATCGAGGGCACGGTGCAGGAATCGGACAAGGCGATCCTCAGCGCGCAGGAGGAAGCCAGAAAGCAGGCGGAAAACAGCCTGAACAAGGTATTCGATATGTTCGGACGGGAAAACGTGCGCGTCAAGGATGAATAAAAAGGCATGAAAACGGGCGCGTTATCGGTTTTTGGACGATGAAAAACGCTTTGCTGCGCATTTGTTTTGTAAAAAATACAAAGATGACGCGGAATTATTGTAATTTTGTTGACTCACCGGCGGGGCGGGTGTAAGATATCCTCATTCCAACGAACAACCTGTGGATAGACCCGATGGGGTCGGGAGGACAGCGCAATGAAGAAAATGCTGGTTTTGGCCATGACGATGGCGATGGTTCTGCTCGCGGCGGCGGGCGTTTGCGAAACCCTGCGCGTGGGCATGGAGTGCAACTACGCGCCGTATAACTGGACGCAGAGCGACGCGAGCGAAAACGCCGTGGCGATTGCGGCGGGCGGCTACGCGGACGGCTACGATGTGCGCATCGCGAAGATCATTGCCGATCAGCTCGGCATGGAGCTGGAAATCGTCAAGACCGAGTGGGACGGCCTGACCCCGGCGCTGCTCTCCGGCAACATCGACGTGATTATCGCGGGCATGAGCCCGACCGCCGAGCGCCGGATGACCATTGACTTCACGGATTCCTACTACGACACGGAGCTGACCGTCGTGGTTCGCAAGGACAGCGCGTTTGCCGGCGCGAAGAGCCTGGCCGACCTGGCGGGCGCGAAGATCACCGGCCAGATGAGCACGTTCCACTATGACATGATCGACCAGATCGAGGGCGCGGTGAAGATGCCCGCGATGGAGACCTTCCCGACGATGATCGTTGCGGTTTCCTCCGGCGCGATTGACGGCTATGTGGCCGACCGCCCCGGCGCGGTCTCCGCGACCTCCGCGAACGCGGATCTGACGTACATCACCTTTGGCGAAGGGCAGGGCTTCACCGTCTCCCCGGACGACGCGCAGATTGCCGTCGGCGTGAAGCAGGGCAGCCCGCTGAAGGCGCAGATCAACGAAATCCTCGCCGGGATTTCCGCCGAGGAGCGCAACGCCATCATGGACGCGGTTGTGCTCGATCAGCCGCTGAGCGAGTAATCAAGCGCCAAACAAGACTGTCGGGCAACCGGCAGCCTTTTTACGCGCCATGGGGGGAGAACGTTGGGGCGCTGCCCCAAGCCCTGCCAAGAACCTGAGGTTCTTGGATTTCCCACTTTGTTTATCGCTGCGCGATAAACGGAGGAAAAGAAGTTTCTTATTAAATAAACCATCTGCGAAGCAGATGGTAATGGAAGGTGCAGGGAACTCAGTTCCCTGCCGGGGTTCGGGGCGGCGAGTCGACGTACCCCAAAGGAGAAAACAAAATGCCGAACGCTTCTACATCCTTCTTTGGCTGGGTGGCCTTTTTGCTGGAAAAATACGGGATGCTGTTCCTGCGCGGAACGGGCATGACCCTGCTGATTGCGCTGACAGGCACGGCGCTGGGCTTCGCGCTCGGCCTGCTGGTGGCCATCATCCGCACCATCGCCCTGCCGGAGAAGAAGAAAACCGGCTCGAACGTCGGCGTGACCCTCCGGCGCGGGCTGCTCAGGCTGGCGCAGCTGCTGATGAACGTCTACATTCAGGTGTTTCGCGGCACGCCGATGATCGTGCAGGCCGTCGTGATCTACTACGGCGCGCAGTATGCGGGCGTGTTCATGGATACGACCTTCGCGGCCATCTTCATCATCTCCATCAACACCGGCGCGTATATGGCCGAAATCATCCGCGGCGGCATCGTCTCCGTCGATAAGGGGCAGTTCGAGGCGGCACACGCCATCGGCATGACCCACTGGCAGACCATGACGACGGTGGTTCTGCCGCAGGCCATCCGCAACATCCTCCCCTCCGTGGGCAACGAGCTGATCGTCAACATCAAGGATTCCAGCGTGCTCAACGTCATCTCCGTCTCCGAGCTGTTCTTCCAGGCGAAGAGCGCCGCGGGCACGTATTACCGCTACTTCGAGGTCTATTTCATCATCGCGGTGATCTACCTCATCCTGACGCTGAGCGTCAGCGCCGTCCTGCGCGCGGTGGAAAAGAAGATGGACGGCCCGGATAACTACGTCATTCATGGCTCGCAGAGCGACAGCCGCGCGGATATCAAGGTATCCGTCGAAAACGAAAAGGAGGCCGTCAAGAGATGGAACGTGTGATTGAAGTCAGGGGCATCAAAAAGGCCTTCGGCGACCACGAGGTGCTGCGGGGCGTGGATTTCGCCGCCAACAAGGGCGAGGTGACCTGCATCATCGGCTCCTCCGGCTCGGGCAAATCGACGCTGCTGCGCTGCATCAACCTGCTCGAAACGCCGGACGAGGGGCAGATTCTCTACCATGGCGAGGATATTCTCTCCGGCGCGGTCAACATGCCGCGCTACCACGCCAAGGTCGGCATGGTCTTTCAGCAGTTCAACCTGTTCGGCAACATGGATGTGCTGAACAACTGCGTCACCGGCCAGATGAAGGTGCTGCACCGCACCCGCGAGGAGAGCGTTGAAAACGCGATGAAGTACCTCGAAAAGGTCGGCATGTCCGCCTACATCAACGCCAAGCCGCGCCAGCTCTCCGGCGGGCAGAAGCAGCGCGTCGCCATCGCTCGCGCGCTGGCGAGGTGCTTCTGTTCGACGAGCCGACGAGCGCGCTTGACCCGGAGATGGTCGGCGAGGTGCTCTCCGTCATGCAGAAGCTCGCGCAGGAGGGGCTGACGATGCTGGTCGTCACCCACGAGATGGGCTTTGCCCGCGCGGTGGCCAGCGAGGTCGTGTTCATGGATCAGGGCGTGATCTGTGAGCACGGCGACCCCAAGGACGTGCTCGGCGCGCCGAAGACCGAAAGGCTCAAGGCGTTTCTGGCGAGTATGCTGTAAAAGCGAATACACGGCGCTTTCCCGAAAAACGGGAGGGCGCTTTTTTGCATGACGATCATTGCGCCCGTTATCGGAATTTTTGCAAAATTTCGAATTCCGGATTCATGAAGAACCGAATAAAACAGATTGAAAAAAGAATGTCGATATGCTATGATGTCCATATCCATTTTGTCGGCTGCATATAGGAAAACAATGAATCGAAGGAAAGGCAGAAAGCGATGAACAGGAAGATTTGGAAGGCGCTGAGCATAGCGGTCTGCATGCTGGCGCTGGCGGCGCCGCGCGCCATGGCGGAGACGAAATCGCATTATGTCTCAAACGACGGTGTTTTTAAAATAGTGATTGAAACGATTAATAATTCCAGCGATGAAAATGAAAACGAGATCATTTTGATGAATGGTTTCACCTTGGAAGGCGATACTACCGAATATACATTGAGACGCGGCACGACGACCATCAAGGGCGAAGGTCATACGATTTTCGTTGAGCCGAACGCAGGAATTACGGTGACAGGAAAAGGAAACGTTCTGAATTTGGGCGCGGAAGGTTACAAGGGAACGCTGACGATTGACGGAGATACAGGGGTTGCCTTTATAACTGTATCAGGAGAGGCAACCGCGAATATGTACGAAAATGTGACGCTGCAAAATAGGATGTTTACGGGCAACGCCTACGTACTGGTTACGGGTTCGAAGTCAGTTTTTAACATGAAAGGCGGCGTAATTGAAGGGGGTAGCCGCGCAGTAATTGCTCAGTCGGGGGCAACGTTCAATATGTCTGGCGGTGAGATTCGAAATTGCAATGGCGGCAGTGGCAATGGCGGCGGCGCCCACGTTTATGGAGCTACATTTGTCATGTCCGGCGGCACAATCAGCGGATGTACGGCGGACACGGGCGGCGGTTTGTGTGCGGACAATTCAACCATCAACATCACCGGCGGCATAATCAGCGGATGTGAGGGATTATTGGGCGGCGGTTTGTATGCAACAAATTCTTCAGAAATCATCATCAGCGGCGGCACAATCAGCGAATGTACGGCGGCAGATAATGGCGGCGGTTTGTATGCAACAAATCAATCAACCATCAACATCAGCGACGGCATCATCAGCGGATGTAAGGGGGAACTGGGCTGCGGTTTGTATGCAACAAATTCTTCAGAAATCACCATCAGCGGCGGCACCATCAGCGGATGTACGGGGTTACAGGGCGGCGGTTTGTACGCGAACAATTCAACCGTCACCATCAGCGGCGGTACCATCAGCGGATGTAAGGTAGGTGCGGGCGGCGGTTTGTTTGCAACAAATTCTTCAAAAATCACCATCAGAGGCGGCACAATCAGCGAATGTAGTACTACGTTAGATTCAGGTAAGGGCGGCGGTTTGTATGCGGAGAATTCAACCATTACCATCAGCGGCGGCACAATCGAAAACAACGAAGCAGCACGTGGCGGCGGCGTGGCGCTGACCGACTCAACGGTTAAAAAAGATGAAAAACCGATAAGAAACTGGACGGTCGTTGGCAATAAAGCGTATAAAACCGGCGGCGGTATTTGGTTGGGTGAAAAGGTGGAATGGGATATTTCCGACAGAACAAAGCAGATTTACAACAATCAGGCAATAGAACAAGGAGCAGATATTTTTCTGGAAGGGGGTACTTCTGCAATCAAACTGCCCAACGCCGCGAACATGGGCGCGAAATATCACGACAGCGGCATAAACATTGGCGGTTGGTATAACGACAACCCGCAATATTGGCCCTCTAAAGACGGCAAGCCTGTGGAAAATCTGCATCTAAGCGGCAAACAGTCGCTCGTCGCTTCGTATACAGTAATCCCGGTGTACATCGAAATCGACGCGAACGGCGGCGTAGGCGGAAGCAGCAGCCAAACGGTGCATGAGGGCACGACCGTCACCCTCGAAGCGCCCACAAAGGAAGGGCATCTGTTCAAGGGCTGGAAGGACGAGAAGGGAAACAGCTATCCGGCCGGAGAAGACGGAAAAGTCAACATCACCGTCACGGAAGATATGACGCTCACGGCGGAGTGGAAAAAGCTCCCCAGCGCGGAAAACCTGCCGAAGACGGGCGATGAAAGCCCCGTTCTGCTTTGGGGCGCGGCGCTGGCGGTTTCCGCGGCGGCCTGCTTCATGCTCAGACGCAGGAAATAAATCAGAAACAATGGGGGAAAAAACGCAAATTCTGCGTATAATGCGGGCGCTGCGTTTTTCTCCTTCCGTCTGCCTTTCGGCAGCCAACCTTCGGCGTTTTCATCGGCTGATTCTGCCACAGGCGGCGCCGATTTCAAACGTCCCTCTAAGAGGGAGGTATTGTTTCTTCACCGCCGAAACCTTAGAAAAATCCCTTCGACTTATTGCATAGACGGAAAAAAGCCAAAAAAAGGCTCCCTCTTTGAGGGAGCTGTCAGCGAAGCTGACTGAAGGAGTTAAGCGGGCGCGCCCGCGCTTTGTGCAGCATTTGCTTTTGCTCAATGATTGTCAGAATAAGAACGGACATGCGGGTAACGAACACATGTCCGTTTTTTGATGTTTTGCGGACTTTGGCGGACGCGAAAAAAGAAAGTCGGCTGACCTTTCGGCACTTTATGGTTGCAATTTGGGGAGAGGGAGGATAGAATGTATATAGACAGATTATTAACGAATCGTGCACCATCGACCGGAAAAGGACGTTACAAGCATGGATATCAAACAGCTTCTGACCATGATTACGCTCTCCCAGACGCTCAACTATCAAAAGGCGGCGGAGCAGCTTCAATATGCGCCGAGCACGCTTTTTAAGCATATCCAAATGCTGGAGCAGGAGGTCGGCGCGCCGCTTTTCTGCAAAACAGGCCGCCAGCTCGCGCTCACCCGGCAGGGCGAGGCGTTTTTGGTGCATGCCAACCGCATGGTGGAGCACTATTATCTGGCGCTGGACAGCGTCTGCCCGGCGGAGAAGCTGGAGGGCACGGTCAGCGTCGGCGGGTGCGAAATCAACATCGGCAACAGCCTGCTCGCGCTGTTTGAGCAATTCCACACCGCGCACGCCGAAACCCGGCTGAACATGATGATGACGCACAACGCGGGCGTTCCGGCGCTGATCCGCTCGGATATGCTGGATATCGGCTTTTTCTACACCACGCGCCCCGGCGTGGTCAGCGGGCTGCGGGCGGTGCCGCTGTATCGCGAGCCGGTGTATATCATGGTGTCGTGGGATCATCCGCTGGCGCAGAAGAAGGGGCTGAAATACGAGGCGCTGGAGGGCATGCAGTTCATGTACCCGCACGATACATGCTGCTTTGTCGGCGAGTTCCTGCCGATGCTGGAAAAGATGGGGATTCACCTGAGCAAGACGACGTTTTTGGGCGGCGTTCAGCTCGTGGTGGAGCAGGTGCGCAAGGAGGGCGCGATGACGCTTGCGCCGCACTGCGCCGCGCAGCATTACCACGACGCTTACGGGCTGGTCAGGCTGGATATGGACGAAGACCCGATCTGGGCGTGGGAAAATATCGTCTACAAGAACTACGAAACGCTCAAGCCCGCCGCCCGCGCGCTGGCGCGGAGCAGCGCGGTCTATGCCGATGAACTTGTGAAAAAGGACGCGAGCGGGTGGATTGCAAGGCCGAACGGGACAGCGTGATCGTTAAATTTCTGTTTTTCGAATGATTCATTTCCTCCTTTCGAGTGATGAAACGCATAAATTCATGTACAATGATGTCAGGAGTTCCGAACGTGTTTACATCGGAAAGGAGAAAAAAGAATGAACAAGAAATGGATCGCTTCTCTGGCTTGCGTCTGCCTGCTGGCTTCCAGCTTCACGGCGGCGGTGGCCGAGGGCATGAAGCCCGGCACCTACACGGAAGTCGCCCGCGGCATGTACGACGGCCTGACGGTGGACGTGACCGTGTCCGAGAGCAAGATTGAGGACATCAAGGTGACCGCTTACAACGAGACCGCTCCCGGCTGGCCGGCGCTGGAGAAGATGCCCGCCGCGATTCTGGAAGCGCAGTCTCTGGCGGTAGATACCGTCAGCGGCGCGACCCGCACCTCCGAGGGCATCCTCAAGGCGGTTGAGGCGGCTCTGGTCGAGGCCGGCGCGAACGTCGAAGATTTCAAGAAGCCGGTTGAGGCGAAGGAAGTCGCCGCGCCGGATTACTTCCCGACCATGGGCTCCGTCGAATTGCCGGAGAAGTGGGACGAGAGCTATGACGTCGTCGTCGTCGGCGGCGGCTTCGCGGGCCTTGCGGCGGCTTACTCTGCGGAGAAGGCCGGCAGCAGCGTCGTGCTGGTTGAGAAGCTCTCCACCACCGGCGGCAACAGCGCCATCAACGGCGGTCAGTATGCCGCTTACACCTCCAAGCGCGCCGCCGATCTCCAGCAGAAGCTGGGTCTCGAGCCGGACACCGCCGAGAAGCACATCGAAGACACCATCAAGGGCGGCGACAACATGAGCAACCCGGCGCTGGTGCGCGAGATGGTCTACGCTTCCCCGGTCTACTTTGATCTGCTGCTGGACAACGGTCTCCAGATTCGCGAGACGCTGGCTCGTCCGGGCGGACACTACGGCTACCGCACCTACGTCACCGAGAACCAGGTCGGTTCCGACATCACCAACCTGCAGCTCAAGATGCTGAAGGAAACCAGCGCGACCATCGAGCTGGAAACCAAGATGGTTGAAATTTACCGCACCCGCGACGAGGCGAACCGCGTTGTCGGTATCCGCGTTGCGACCGCGGACGGCTACAAGACCATCGAGGCCAAGAAGGGCGTCATCATGGCGACCGGCGGCTTCTCCGCGAACGTCCAGATGCGTGAGACGCAGGTTCCGTACCTGACGGAAGAACTGCCGACCACCAACATCAAGGCCGCGTCCACCGGCGAGGGCATCTACCTTGCGCAGGCGATCGGCGCGAACACCACCCAGATGAGCAACATCCAGCGTTATCCGTGGGCGGACCCGAACACCGGCGTTCTGGATAAGTACGCGGTGTGGCCGTTCACCGGCCCGTCCTACGGCGTCATCTACGTTGATTACAACGGCAACCGTTACGTCAACGAGGGCGATCGCCGCGACGTCTGCGCGAACGCTGCCGTCAACACCGGTTTCGTCTCCACCTACGCCATCTTCACCGAGCCGGTCGTCGCTGGCTACGTCCGTCCGGAAGAAATCGAAGCCGGTATCGCCGATGGCCGCATCCTGAAGGCGGATACGCTTGACGAGCTGGCCGAGAAGATCAACGGCTTTGAGGTCAAGGGCATGTTCCCGACCGTCACCGGCGACAACCTGAAGGCCACCATCGAGAAGCACAACGGCTACATCGACAACGGCGAGGATCTCGATTTCCACAAGGTCATGGCTTCCACCATGGTCAAGATCGAGGAAGGCCCGTACTACGCGCTGCCGCAGTTCCCGTCTGTGCACCACACGATGGGCGGTCTGGTCATCGACACCATGACCCGCGTGCTTGACATCTACGGCCAGCCGATCGAAGGCCTCTATGCGGCCGGCGAAGTCACCGGCGGCGTGCACGGCACCAACCGTCTGGGCTCCAACGCGGATGCGGATGCTTGCGGCTTCGGCTACATCTCCGGCATCGTCGTTGCGACCGGCGAACTCCCGGACTTCATCCCCGCTGAGTAATTGAATCGCTCACATGCGGCGGCGCGAAAGCGCCGCCGTTCTTTTATGCTTTCAGACTGTAGGCAAAAAGCTATTCTCCCCCGGAGGGGGAGAATAGCTTTTTTGACAAGAAACAGAATGAATTGAAAAACTTTGAAGCATGCTTTCCCCCAAACCCGTGTATATATGGAGCATGAGGACAAGGGGAGGGGATGCGCGTGAAACGAGTTTTGGCGGCGCTTTTGCTGCTCTGCGCCGTGACGATGAGCGCGGACGCGGCGGCACAGACGCAGATGAATGTGTATTTCGCGGCGAACGCCATGGACGAGGAGACCGCCGGAGCGCTGATGGAGCTGACGCGGCAGGCGTTTCCGCAGGCGCAGTGGCGGGCGATTGGGCCGACGGGGGAGCGCGACCTGCGCGCGCTGATCCTCGGGGACGACATGCCGGATCTCATCGTCTGTGCGCCGTCCGAAGCGAGCCTGTGGGTGAGCGACGGGCTGTTTATCGCGCTGGACGGCTGCCTGACGGATGCGCCGCGCATCAGCGAGCCCGTGCTGGACGCCTGCGTGCAGGATGAAACGCTGTTCATGCTGCCGCTGACGGCGAAGCACCGGCAGATGGCGGTCAACCGGCGGCTGCTGGAAAAGCGGAGAATGGGCTACATGGCCAACACGATCGAGCACCCGATCTGGTACCCGATGGAGTTCGATCAGCTCTTGGAGGAATTCGCGCTGGCGGATCATCCGGCGCTGGAGATCTGGCCGGCCGAGCCGGAAACCTGCGGCGCGCTGGAGGCGCTGCTGCAAGCGCTCTACGGCGGGGCGTGGCTGACCGAAGGGGGAGAAACCGGACAGGCAGATCACATCAACGTGCAGGCGGCGCTGGAATGGCTGCGCGACCGGGTGCGGGGCGGCCTGATTGCGCAGGTCGGGAGCAGGGAGGAAGCGCTGACGCATTTTTTGAACGGGGAAACCGCCCTGTTCATGGATTGGCGGACGGGTGACGAGCGGCGCTGCGCCCGCGAATTGGAGAAAAACGGCGTCGAGCTGCTCACCATGCCGTATCCGTCCTCGACGGGCTTTGTGATCCGCTCGTTTGAGCTGACGGGCGTTTGCGTCGCCGCCGGAGCCAACAGCGCGCTGGCCATGCGCGCGGCGGCGCTTTGGCACGAGGACGCGCAGGCGCAGCGCGCGCTCGGCGAACGCGGCATCTGGAAGGACGACGCGGTGTGGCTGCCCGAAATCGACGCGACGCAGAAGGGGCTGACCCTGCGGCGGCTGATGTGCGAGGCCATCGAATCCGCGCTGAGCGGCGAAAGCGCGCCCAAGGACGCGCTCAGGCTCGTTCAGACGACGCTGGACGCGATGTGACGCGCCAAAAAATCAGATTTTCCGGCGCAAAAGCAAAATTTCTCTTGCAAAACGGGGATGAGCCGTGTTATAATCTCCTTTGTATGAACGGGCGCTCCGCTGCGAACAAAGTCGCGTTACGCATGAACGCCTGACGAAAGGAGAAACTGACCGATGAGCGAAATCATCCGTGCAATTGAGAGCGAGCAGCTCAAGAAAGACCTTCCCAAGTTCAACGTGGGCGATACCCTGCGTGTCATGGTTAAGGTTGTTGAGGGCGATCGCGAGCGCCTGCAGGCCTTCGAGGGCATCTGCATCGCGAAGCGCAACGGCAGCATCCGTGAGACCTTCACCCTCCGCCGTGTTTCCTACGGCATTGGCGTGGAGCGTACCTTCCCGCTGCATTCCCCGCGTCTTGATAAGATTACGGTGCTCCGTCGCGGCAAAGTCCGTCGTGCGAAGCTGTACTATCTGCGTAATCTGTCCGGCAAGGCCGCCAAGATTAAGGAGAAGTAATTGTGCTGTTAAGACCGCCGGGCGTTGCGTCCGACGGTCTTTTTCTATTCTATATACGCGCCAAAAAACATCGAACAGGCGCGAAGCGAAGAAAGGGTGCAGGGAACGGGTTCCCTGCCAAGGTATGGGGCGGCGCCCCATGAAGGAGGACGCAATGAACGAAGATGTGATGCTCCGCGCTGACGAGAAGAAGATCAACTGGTATCCCGGCCACATGGCCAGAGCCAAGCGCGCGCTGGCCGATCAGCTCAGCCGCGTCGATGTGGTCGTGGAGCTTTGCGACGCGCGGATTCCTCGCGCCAGCCGAAACCCGGATCTGGCCGATATGATCAAAAACAAGCGCCATCTGCTCGTGCTCGGCAAGGCCGATTTGGCCGATGAACGCGAAACCCGCGCGTGGCTGGGGTATTTCCGCGCGCAGGGGATCGACTGCATGAGCTTTGACAGCATTCGCGGCAAGGCAAAGGATATCATCGCGCGCATTGAAAAGGCCAGCGCCGACGCGGTGGCCAAAATGGCCGCGAAGGGCGTTAAGAAGACCGTGCGGGTGATGATCGTCGGCGTGCCGAACGTCGGCAAATCCACGTTCACCAATCGGATCAACGGCGCATCCATCGCCCGAACGGGCGACCGCCCCGGCGTGACCCGCAGCAACCAGTGGGTGCGCATCACGCCGTACCTCGAGCTGCTGGATACGCCCGGCCTGCTCTGGCCGAACCTCAGCGACCAGCAGGACGCGCGCGCGCTGGCGTTCGTCGGCACGATCAACGACAACATCATGGATCAGCAGATGCTGGCGATCCGCCTGATGGAGCGGCTGATGGAGGATCACGCCGACGCGCTGACGACCCGCTTCAAGCTCAAAAACAACGCCCTGCGCGGCGTGCCGCTGCTCGAGGAGGCCTGCCGCTGCCGCGGGTGGCTGCTCCCCGGCGGCGTATGCGACACGGATCGCGGCGCGGCGGTCATTCTGGATGAATTCCGCGCGGGCAAGCTGGGGCGCATCACGCTGCAAAAAGCGCCGGTCAAAGCGCCAGAGGAAACGACTCCGGTGCGCGAAGCGAAGAAAGAGGAACAGTCAAGCTAAAACGAACATTTCAAGAAACAAATGTCTAGGCATTTTGGAATATGGGGCTTTGCCCCATCGCCCCACCAAAGGGCTTTCCGAGCGTTTACGGCGCCTGTTTGGCGCATCGCCCTTTGGAAACCTTCGGGCGCAAATACTTAGCGTTATTCTTGAAATATCGGTGATGTTAGCTTGATAACCTCGGGTTTGGGCGGAAGCCCAAGGGAGCGTATAGCATGAAAAAAGACTGGAACGCCCGTTTGGAAGAAATCACGCAGACGGACAAGACCATTTGGGCGACGGGGCGCGCCTTTGCCGGCATAGACGAGGCAGGGCGCGGCCCGCTCTGCGGCCCGGTGGCGGCGGCCTGTGTCGTGATGCCGCCCGAGCCGCTGCTGCTGTATGTGGACGACAGCAAGAAGCTGACGGAAAAGCGCCGCGAGGAGCTCTATGATAAAATCATGCAGACGGCGATGTATGCGAAGGTGATTCTCGCCTCGCCGGAGGAGATCGACCGGGTGAACATCCTGAACGCGACGAAGAACGCGATGGCGATGGCGGCGAAGGACGCGCCCTGCGATTTGTTTCTGGTGGACGCGATCACTAGGCTGGATGTGCCGGGCGAGGTGCGCGGGCTGGTGCACGGCGACGCGCTCTGCTACTCGATTGCGGCGGCCTCCATTTTGGCGAAGGTGACGCGAGACCGCATCATGCGCGAGCTGGACGCGCGGTATCCGCAGTATGGGCTGGCCAAAAACAAGGGCTACGGCACGGCGGAGCACATCGCCGCGCTCAGGCAGTACGGCCCGACGCCGATTCACCGCCGCTCGTTCATCGGGCATTTTGTCGAGGTGTAAGATGGATTCGGACGGATTGGGAACGCTGGGCGAGGTTCGCGCCGAGCAATATCTCGTGGAGCAGGGCTGCTGGATTTTGGCGCGCAACGCGGCGTTCCCCGGCGCGGAAATCGACCTGATTGCGCAGGATGGGCGGGTGATCGTCTTTGTCGAGGTCAAGACGCGGACGAGCGGCGCATCCTACGGACGCGAGGCCGTGACGCCGGCCAAACAAAAGAGAATATGCAGGGGCGCGCTGCGCTACATGGTTCAAAATGGGCTGACGGAGCGGCAGGCTCGCTTTGACGTCATCGAAATCCGGGGCGCAAGGCTGACGCATATCAAGGACGCGTTCCCCTATCAGGGGCCTATGTTTTGATTTTTCCCGGAGGATTGAAATGAAAAAACGTCAGAAAATCTGGATCGTCGTTTTGCTTACGCTGCTCGCCGCGGCGGCGGTTTTCTTTGCGCTGTCTGGGCTGGGCGGGAAGGACGACGCGCCGCAGACGGGCAACCTGATTGTCAACGGCGATTTTGCTTTGACGACGGACGGCGAGCCCGACGGCTGGCAGACCGGCGCGTGGGTGACGAGCGCGGGCGCTTCGTATCTGGAGGCGGTGACGCTGGAGGACGGCACGACCGCCGCGCTGGTGGAAAACGCCGCGGCCAACGACGCGCGCTTTGAACAGACGATTGCCGTTCGCGAGAACGCGACATACAGGCTGACCGCGCGGGTGATGGCGGAGGGCTGCGGCGAGGGGACGAAGGGCGCGAATGTGTCCTTCTCCGGCGTTTACGGAACGAGCCGCGACCTGCACGACACAAACGGCCAGTGGGAAACGCTGACCCTGTATGGCCGAACCGGCAAGGGGCAGAAGGAAATCACGGTCATGGCGCGGCTGGGCGGCTACGGCGCGGAGAACACCGGCAAGGCGTGGTTCACGGACGTGAGCCTTGAACAGGTGGAAACCGTGCCCGTCGGCGAGACGGTGCTCGATCTGGCCACGCCCGCGCCGAGCAAAAAGACCGACGTGGGCGCGCCAAAGACGGCGAAGGAGAGGAGCATCCCGCTGCTGATCGGCGCGGCCTGCGTCTACATGGCGCTGGCGGCGCTGCTGGCGCGCGGCCTGACGGGGAAGAAGCTGAACGCGCGCGCGGGGCTGGCGGTTTCGCTGCTGGCGGCGCTGGTCATCCGCGTGCTGCTGGCGTTCACTGTCGAGGGCTACGGCGTGGATATGGGCTGTTTTGGCGCGTGGGCGGGCAAGATGGCCGACGGCGGCCCGGCGAATTTCTATGAGGCCGGCTATTTCTGTGATTATCCGCCCGCGTATATGCTGGTGCTGTGGCTGCTCGGCCTGCTGGGCAGGGCGCTGGGGCTTGGCACGGGGAGCATGGCGTTTCAGGGGCTGATGAAGCTCGTGCCGATTGCCTGCGATCTCGCGCTGGCGGCGGTCTGCTTCAAATGGGCCGAAAAAAAGCTGGGCGAAGGCGCGGCGCTGGCCGTGGCCGCGCTGCTGGCGCTGAACCCGGCGTTCGTCGTGACCTCGAGCTGCTGGGGGCAGATTGACTCCGTGCTGGCGCTGCTGCTGGTGCTGATGCTGCTGTATGCGCGCGCGGGGCGGTGGGCAATCGCCATCCCGATCTTCGCGCTGGCCGTGCTGGCCAAGCCGCAGGCGGGGCTGCTCGCGCCGCTGGGCGTGGCGGCGCTGATGAAAGAGGCGCGTCTGGGCGAGCGCCGCGGAAAAGCCATCGGCTTCGGCCTGCTGGGCGGCGTGGCGGCGACGCTTATCGTCGTGCTGCCCTTTGCGTGGGGCGAAAACATCTTCACGTGGCTGGTGGATAAATACGCGGCGACGCTCTCCGGCTATCCGCACGCGACGCTCTCGACGGGCAACCTGATGTTCCTGCTGGGCGGCAACTGGGTGGATGAATCGACCGCGCTCATCGGCTCGATCACCTACGGGCAGATCGGCCTTGTGCTGATGGCGCTCTCCTTCGCGGCGGGCGTGGCGGTCTATGCCGTGGGCAGGGGCAGGAGCCGCCTGTTCCTCTCCGCCGCGCTGACGATGCAGCTGGTCTTTGCGCTTGGCACGAAGATGCACGAGCGCTATATCCTGCCCGCGCTGGCGCTGCTCTTTTTCGCGTTTGTGGAGACGGGGGATATCCGGCTGCTGATCTCCGCCGTGCTGGCCTCGGCGGCCTCGGCGGTGAACATCGGCGTGGTGCTGGCGTTTGATTATCTGATTGCGCCGAACACGGGGCTGGGGTATGCGCTCGGCGCGGTGCAGCTCGCCGCCGCGGCGCTGACGGCGTATACGGCGGTTCGCCTTCTCATGGGGGCGCGGCCGATGACCCTGCCGGAGCGCAGGGTTGAGCCGGACAAGATGGCGGACGCGGATGACGGAGCGCCGACCTGCGCGGCCGAAAAGCGCGAGCGCGACGAGCTGCTGCATCCGCAGGATTACCGCATGCACCTGCGCGGGCGCGACTTCGCCATCGTGGGCGCGCTGACGCTGGCATACAGCATCGCGGCGTTCTGGCATCTGGGTGCGACGAAAGCGCCGCAGACAGGCTATGTCTCCACGGCGGCGGGCGAAACGGTGGTGCTCGACCTCGGCGAAAATCAGGAGGACTTCCACCTGTATTATTACGGGGGGATTTCCGATACGCAGTTCACCGTCGCGACATCCGTGGACGGAGAAAGCTACGGCGCGGAAACCGGCGCGTTCTTCGACCGGGGCGAGTGCTTCAAATGGCTGGCGCTTCGCGAGCCGACCTATGACGCGGACGGTGTGGTTGCGGGCGCTTCCGGCGGAATGATTGCGCTCAACGGGCGCTATGTCCGCCTGACGTTTGACGGCGCGGGCTCGGCGCTCTGGGAGGCTGCGGCGGTCGATGGAAACGGGCGGGTGATCCCCGTGCAGGCCATCTCGGCGAGCGGCGCGGTCGAAGGGCGCGCAGCCGACCCGAATGTGCTGATCGACGAACAGAACACCGTGCCGGAGAAGCCGACCTACGAAAACAGCATGTACTTCGACGAAATCTATCACGCGCGCACGGGCTACGAGCACGCGCACAGCCTGCACACCTACGAGACAACGCACCCGCCGCTGGGCAAGGTGTTTATGAGCTGGTGCATCGACCTGATGGGCATGACGCCGTTCGCGTGGCGCTTTGCGGGCACGCTGACGGGCATCCTGATGATTCCGGCGATCTACCTGCTGGCGATGCAGCTCATCAAGCGGACGCGGTGGGCGGCGCTCAGCGCGCTGCTGCTGACGGCGGACTGCATGCACTTCACGCAGACGCGCATCGCGACGATTGATTCCTTCCCGGTGCTGTTTATGATGGTGATGTTCCTGTTCATGGCGCGCTGGATGCAGATGAGCTTTTATCACCAGAAATTGTGGAGGACGCTCGTGCCGCTGTTCGCTTCCGGCGTGTTCATGGGGCTGGCGATTGCCAGCAAGTGGATCGGCTGTTACGGCGCGGTCGGGCTGGCGGTGCTGTTCTTCTCGCGGTTCATCACGCTGTATAAGCAGAGCGTTTACGCCAAGCGCCATCGGGACGAAGACCCGGCGTTCGCGCGCGCGGCGGATGGCTTTGCCCAAAAAGGCGCGGCGACGCTTGCGGCCTGCGTGGTGTTTTTCGTGATCGTACCGATTGTGATTTACTGCCTGAGCTATATTCCGTATCTGAGCGCTTACGGCGAGGTGAAGCTGAACCTCAAGACGCTTGAACGCATCTGGAACGCGCAGGTGACGATGTTCGAATACCACAAGAACCTCGTCGCGACGCATTATTTCTCCTCGCCGTGGTATGAATGGCCGCTGATTGTCAAGCCGATGTGGTATTACAGCGCGGCGTTCCCGGCGATGGGCAAGGCGAGCACAATCATGGCGTTCGGCAATCCGGCCGTGTGGTGGACGGGGCTTGTCGCCATCCTCTTCGTGCTGGGGTACAGTGTCTATCGCAACGCGCTGCCGATGCTGCGCGTCACGCGCGGGCGCGACGACGAATACGACCGCGCGCTGCCGATCATCGCGGTGGGCTTCCTGTCGGCGTATCTGCCGTGGGTGCTGGTCAGCCGGCTGACGTTCATCTATCACTACTTTGCCAGCGTGCCGTTCATCATCCTGGCGACGGCGCAGGGGCTGCGCTATCTGGAGCGGCGAAACAGGGCGCTCAGCCATGCGCTGACGGCCGTGCTCGTCGTGGCCGCCGTGGCGCTGTTCATCGCGTTTTATCCCTATGCGTCGGGGCTGGAGGTCTCCCGCGAGTGGCTGGCGCGGATGAACTGGTTTAAGAATTGGATGTGGTATTGACCGTGTTCGGGTCGCGGCAGGGCGCTCCCCCCTTGAAGGGGAGAGAGAAGGAGGGCGGGAAAGAGATGCAGAATCTCCACGCGCACAGCGTCTTTTGCGACGGGAAAAGCACGCCGGAGGAGATGATCCGCGCCTGTCTGGCGGCGGGCATGGATTCGGCGGGAATCAGCATCCACAGCCCGCTTCCGTTTGCGAACGGCTGGGCGGCGAAGGCGGAGAACGTCGCGCCGTTTTTGGCTGAAATGCGGCGGCTCAAGGCGGCGTATGCCGGGCGGATTGCCGTGTACGCGGGCGTGGAATGGGACGTGCTCAGCGACGAAAAATGGCTCGAACCGTTTGACTATGCCATCGGCTCGGCGCACTTTCTGCCCGTCGGCGGCGATCCGGCGGCCTATCCCACCGTGGACGGCAGCCCGGAGACGACGCGCCGCTTTTTGGCGGAGGCTTTTGACGGCGACAGCGACGCGGCGGCGGAATGTTACTTTGCCCAGCTCAGGCGCGTTGCCGGCGCGCCCCGCGCGCAGGTGGTCGGTCACTTCGACCTGCTGACCAAGTTCGACGAGAAGGAACGCTTCTTTGACGAAACCAGCCCGCGCTATCGAGCCGCCGCGCTGGACGCGATGGACGCGCTTGTTTCGGCGGGCAAGGTCTTTGAGGTCAACACCGGAGCCATCAGCCGCGGCTGGCGGACGACGCCATACCCCTCCCGATGGATATTGGAGCAGCTCAGACGGCGAAACGCCCGCGTGACGATCTCCTCCGATTCGCACCACGCGGCGACCGTGGATTGCGCGTTCGACGACGCGCAAAGGCTGCTTGAGGCCTGCGGGTTTGAGGAAATTTGGGCGTTTGACGGAAGGGCGTTTGTGAAGCGGCGCATAAAAGAATAGGCGAAAAAAATAATCACGCACCCCCGCAGAAACGGAAAAACCGGCTGCGGGGGTGCGTGTGTTTATGCATCCTTAAAGTATTTAATCATTTGAACGAGATAAGGCGTTTGGGAAAGATCGCGCTCGTCGCCGTCCAGATTGCGGTTTGCGAATCGGAAAAAGCCGTTTCGCTCGTAAAAGGAAGTGAGTGGCAGGACGTCTTCACATTCCAGATAAACCATTTTGCCGCTGGACATCAGTTGTATTTCGCGAACGGTTTCGCAGGCGATGCCAAGCAGATCGTCGCCGGAGATCAGCCGGTCATAGTGGTGAGCGTAATTTTTGCCGAGCTGGCCGATCAACGGAAGCGAAAGGGTGAACTGCTTGAGATCCGAATCATAAAAGGCGAAGCGACGCAGACGGCCGCGCCATTGGGAAGAAAGCAGACTGCCTTTGATGACGACGGCTTTCATGGCCAATGCATAATAGCCGATTAAGACGACGCTGCCCTGATAGCTGGCGAACACGAGATAGGTGGACGCATAGCCGTGCTTTGAAAAAAGAATGGCTTTTTCGCGCAGAAAGCTTTGTACGTCAGGGTTCAGCGGACATTCAAATGCGGATAGAATCTCGCTTGTGCGTTCTTCGCCCAGCTCGGCAAGCAGATCGCGCAGATTGCTCTGCCAAAAGCCTGTGATTTCAGCCATGTCGATTTCTCCCTCTGCAAACAAGGCGGCGCATGATGAACGCCGCCTTGCAGCTTGTTGACATAAGCAAACTTGGCTTGAATAGCAAAATCAAGAAATTCAGCT
>OLGD01002139.1_pt1 | contig 24019 bp, 20 predicted proteins | sample 1605311 | NCBI WGS metagenome assembly OLGD01 (sample SAMEA3888917, study PRJEB22519) | human gut metagenome | biome: human gut; feature: human-associated habitat; material: faeces | place: Denmark | collected 2010
GAAGAAGGCGGACATGTGCCGCCTTGTAAACACCTTACAGGCGCGCGAGTGCCGCTGAGGGCGGCGCGACGGCGCGAGCGAACGCGCCTCATCGTCGAAAAACCTTGGTTTTTCGGCGGAAAAAGGCGGATACGCCTTGCTCTTTGATTTTTAAAGCTCCAGCGGGCGGCTGCTCGGCCTGCTCTCGGCAACGCCGGTTTTGGCCGCGCGGCGACTTTCCGCAAGCAAACCGCCATACACCCGCTGCATATTGCGCACCAATTTCCGGCACTCGGCGCAATCAGCCATGTGCGCGTTTACCCGACCGGAGAGCGCTATCGTCTCCTCATCCAATCGATCAAACGAAATAAATTCAATAATATCATGTATATTCAGATGTTCCATACAATTTTCTCCTCAGACCTGCATTGATACGGTTCACCCAGTCACTGATCGACGCTTTTGCGCCTTTTTTCATATAGAAATCCGAATATTTCATCTCACCGTATCTTCTACTTTCATTAAACGGCAGTAAAAATATTTTTCGCAGCCGTTCTTCGGATTCTTTGCTGACTTTCATCCAGGGAATCGTTTGCGCGCATCGGCGCACAGACGCCCACATTTCCTCCAGCGTCATATTTTCATACCGTTCTACCAAAAGCGCGTTGGATTCAATCTTGCTGACATCCTCGGATAAAATCAGCACGGCCTGCGCTATCCAGGTCAGCACCTTATAAACCTGAATATCCATATCCAGCACCGCTTCAAACGCCGCACGAAGCGTATCGGTATCCGGTTCGGCGCAAAATGCCGCCTCCGCATCCGGATCCGGGATCTGCAAATAGAAGTCATCGTCATCGAGCGGAGCATCAATCGGCAGCGTATATCGGGACGAGGCCGCCTTGATGTGATCGATGCATAGATTGCCGGCAATCGTATACACCCATCGGCAAAATCCGTCTATATCAAGATTGATCTCTTCCGTGCGGAAAAAGAAGCCGGGAATCGCGTTTTTAATCAGCCGTATGTAAACCTCGGATAAAAGGTCTTCCGCCGTGCAGACGCGCGCAAGCGCCGGGGACTGCGCGCATTTGCGCGCCAATTTTGCGCCGACAAGCTTTTTCGCCGCCGCGCAGAGCGCGTCATACCGCGCGGGCTTTGTACAGATCAGTTCTTCGACGATCCGATCAAATTCGCTTTGTGTAATTGCAGCCATAGACCTCTCCGTTACCGTAATATGCTTTATTTTACAGGAAGCGCGTCATTTTGTCAACAACTCTGTCAAAACTTCCGCTCAGCCGGTAAAGCCTACGCTTTTTCCTTTTTTCTTCAGCATACCCGAAAATTCACGCTCGCCGCTCGCAAGACAAAAATCCTCGCGCCGCAGGGCAAAATTGTCTCCGCCGTGCAGACGCGCGCGCATGTTCGCCTTTCCCCACGTCCGCTCAAAAAGATTGCGTACAAAACGCGCGTTGCTGAATTCCTTCGACGCAAGCAATTCATCGGGCAGCGCGTCAAAATAGGCCCGCACCGCCTCGTCAAACGCTTCGTCATAGGAAAAACGGCCGCGGCAAAATCCCATAAAAATCGCGTATAAAGCCGCGCGGTCAAAGTTGGGAAATTCCAACACATACGGCATACGGCTCTCAAGCCCCGGATTTGCCCGCATCAGCGTCTCCATTTCCTCCGGATAGCCAGCCATGATAACCACAAGATCGCCGCGATGATTTTCCATTTCGGAAATCAGCGTGTCAATCGCCTCAAGACCGAATGAATCCGCATTTTCTCCGCCCTTGTAAAGCGAGTAAGCCTCGTCTATAAAAAGGACGGAACCGTAAGCATCCCGACAGATTTCCGCCGTGCGCGGCGCAGTCTGTCCGACGTATCTGCCGCAAAGATCGCGTCCCGTATGCTCAAAGAATCCGCCGGATCGCAAAACGCCGCGCTCCTTGAGGAGCTTGCCGATCGCGCGCGCAACCGTGGTTTTTCCGGTGCCCGGATTTCCGAGGAAACGCATATGGATACAAGGCGGCGCAAGATTTTCCGCCCTGGCAAGCTCGATTTGAGAAACGATTTCATACACGCGCGACCGAACCGCGTCCATACCGCAAAGCGCGCGCAGCATTTCCTCGCCGCCGCGCCCGTCATAATCGGCGGCGGCATACAACCCGGCCAATTCCTCGCGCTTGATCAAGCAGTCGTCCGTGCCGTCGGCCGCGTCAAAAACCTGTTTTTCGTAAATCATTTCGCGAACGACCTTATGCACGGTATTGATGCCGTAAAACACGCCGTCCGATTTTTCACGCTGGATCAAAAGATCAAAAAAATCCCACGCATCCTCTGTCATTTCATATCCGTATCCCTGCAGCGCACGCGAAGCAACGGCGCGCAGTTCATCTGCGGAAAACGGGTCAAAGGACACCGTGCGCACCGTCAAAATCTCACACAGTTCGCGGCGCACGCCCTCAAGCGCCGCGTCCTCGATAAACGGAACGCGGAACACCACGATATTATCCGCCGAATAATCCTCGATCACCGCAAGAAAACGCCGGAAGCGCTTTTCATTGAGATGCTCCAGCCACTCGCTGATGTCAATGCACACAAGCCGGCCGCGGCCAAATTCCGGAACAAGCCCCGCAAGTTCCTCGCGAAAGTCATCGGGCGCGGGCAGCCGAATCTCTAAAACCGCGCCGCCCGCCTGAAAGCGAAACAGCGCTTCCTCACGCAAAAGCTCGGCAAAAAGGCCGAGCGCCGTGGTCAGACCCCGACCTGCGCCGATCGAAAATAAATAGCACCGATAGGTAAACAAATCGTATGTTTCATGCCGTCTGACGAGCGGCGCAACGCTTTTCAGCTGCCGCATCAGCGCCTTAAACTCCGCGCATCCCACCAGCCGCTCGATTTTGGCCATTGCACCGCCGTCCGAAGCCGTTTTTAAATCGCCCGCCGCCAAAACCTCATGCTTTCCGGCGCCCGTATCCGTCCCCTCTTTTTCAGGAAGATCGGTCAGCTTATCAATTTGGCAGACAGCAACCGACGGAGAAATACCGACAAGAAGCCGACGGGCGACCTCTTCTTCGGAAAGCGCTGTGCGTACCGTCCAAATACAGCCGCAGAGAGTCTCCGACTGCGCGGCGGCGTTCGCGCCGAATGCGCTCCGCGCGTTCTCACGCAAGCGCTGCATCGGATGCTCGTCAAGCGAAAACTCCAGAATCTGTTTCGGATCAAAGTTCACAATTACTCTGAATTGATTCATATCTCTCCTCCCGAATCACTGTATTCGCCCAAAAGCCCGACCGAAGCATAATCAGTCCGATGACCATTTTAACGGCATCCGAAAACTGAACGATCAGATAAATCAAATACAGGGGCAGCTGCGTATACGTACACAGACAATAAGCCAGTACCGCCGGAATCGCCCAGGTATACACACTGTCAAACAAAAACGTAATCAGTGTTTTTCCGCCCGACCGTATCGTAAAATAGATGCAATGCACCAGCGAATGCATAGGCAGCGACGCGCCCGCAATCACAAGCAGCCGCGCGGCAAGCGCCTTTACCTCGGGTTCCGTGTTATACAGTTCGGGAATCAACCGCGCAACCAGCATAACCAGCACACCGATCACAATATGGATGGAAAGGGTAAAGGCAAGAATCTTTCGATTGAGATCGACTGCCCGCGCCTTATCTCCGCGTCCGAGTTCGCGGCCGACCAAAATGGAAACCGCCGTCCCCATTGCAAACATGATTACACAGAACAAATTCCATGCGGTTGTGGTAATGTTCACAGCGGCAACCGCCTCAAGTCCGTGTGTGGAATAGGCGCGGTTGATAAAGGTCATCGCAAGCGACCAGAGCACCTCGTTGAGCATCAGCGGCGTGCCCGTCAAAGCGATCTTTTTGATCAGCGAAGCGGGAATATACAAACTTCGATACGCGCCGCGGATAAACCGAAACTTTTCCGCATGGCGATGTGTGTGCAGCATCACAACGGCAAGCTCCACGTAGCGGGACAAAACGGTTGCCGCCGCCGCGCCCGCAACACCCCATCGCGGAAATCCGAATTTGCCGAAAATCAGCAGGTAGTTAAACACAATATTGACAAGGATCGCGACAACGCTCGCAGCCATCGGAACGACCGTATCGCCCATCTCACGAAGCGTACTGGAATACACCTGTACGATCATAAACGGCACAAGTCCGAAAAGAATAATCCAAAGATAACTGTGCGCATATCCGAGCAGCGTTTCAATATCCGCCTCAGCATTCGACTCATTTTCAAGGAAAAGCAAAACCAGCCGGTCGCCGAACATATAAAACGCGACGATAGCAAGGCCGGTAATCACAATGCCGAAGATCCATTTAAAGCGAAAGGTCTGCCGCAGTCCGGTATCGTCACCGACGCCGGCAAACTGCGCGCCGAAAATAGACGCGCCGGAAATCCCGCCGAAAACCGCCAGATTAAACACAAACACAAGCTGATTGACAATCGCGACGCTGCTCATCTCCCCCGTGCCGAGGCTGCCCACCATCAAATTGTCAACCAGACTGACAAAATTGGTCACCCCCTGCTGAATCACCAGCGGAATCACCAATGAAAAAAGCATTTTATAAAATGCGCGGTCACCGATATATTTTTTTAAAATATGCATGCAATATCCGTCCGTATGTTCTGTATTGATTTTTTCAAAAGCCGTCTCGAGTATGACGCGAAACGAAACAATCAAAAAGTGATATGTCTTTCTTATCATACCGCACGGCAAGCAAAAATGCAAGCCGAATAAAGCGTTCTTTTGCAAATTCGGGTTAAAAAAACCGGATCGCTCAGGCAATCCGGTTTGAAACTTCAGCGCAGCATCTCATCCTGACGTCCCGTCGCCTTGTGCGAACGAATGACTCCCTCAATTTCCTCAATACTGCTGGCGGGCATATCTCCGATTATCGTATTTTTCACAGCCGAAAGCGCATTGCCGATCTCCAGCGCGCGAACGATGTCTCCCCCGCTGACAAGGCCGTAAAGCACGCCGGCTATGTATGCGTCTCCGCTGCCGATGCGGTCAATGACCTCGATCCCCATATACGGCGGTTCTTCATAAAACACGCCGTCATACAACAGTCTGGAGCCGAAATTATGGCGCATCGGACTGACCACCTCGCGCCGGGTCGTCGCGACCAGGCGGCAGCCGTAGGTTTCCGCATAGCCGCGCATAATTTCATCAAGCGTTCCGGTTCTCTGCAGCATCCTGCGCGAGGTTTCCTCCGAGACGAACAGCAAATCGACATACGGGAAAACCGATTCCACCACGCGCTTTGCCTCTTCCTCGCTCCAAAGTGTCGCGCGGTAATTGACATCAAATGAAATCAGCGCACCGGCCGCTTTAAACCGCTTGATGACCTCTATTGCCGTTTCACGCAGACGCTCGCCGATCGCCATCGAAATGCTGCTGATGTGGAAGATCTTCGTTTTATCATAAATATCCGCCGGAATTTCGTCAAGCGTCAGCGCCGTGGCCGAGGAATTGGCACGGTCGTAAATCACCGCCGATTTGCGCGGATACGCGCCGCTTTCGTAGTAATAAACGCCAAGCCGTTTTTCCGGCCGTTCATCGTATACGATATAGTCGTCGCTGACATCTCCGTACCGAATTTTGTTCCGGATAAAATGCCCCATTTTGTTTGCGGGCAGCTTTGTAAGAATCGCGGTGCGCGCGCCGAGCATGGCCGCGCCCGAAGCCACATTCAGTTCGGTTCCTGCGGCGCCTTTTTCAAAAGTCTCGCTCTGTGATATTTTCTCTTTTTGCGGCGCGGTGAGACGAAGCATAACCTCGCCGAGCCCGATAATATCAAACTCTGTATCTTGTTTTAAGGACAGCATATACTCACTCCTTTATGCGCCTATTGTATCACAACCGCCGCACATTTGCAATGTAAATTCCGGCGTTTTTCTCTGAACAAATTCTCTTGGCGCGGCTTGACACGGATTTACGCGGCGTTTCAGGACAAAGCGGCGTCCGAATGCGGCTTCGGCGTTTCGGTATACCATTTGGCCTGCGCGCGGTACATCTCGGCGTAATAACCGCCCTTTCTCAAGAGTTCGGCGTGGCTGCCGTCCTCGACGATCTCGCCGTCGCGAAAGACCAGCACACGGTCAACGATGCTTGTAATTCCCAAACGATGCGAGACCATAAGGGTGGTTCTGCCGCCCGTGATTTTGGCAAAGTTTGTGTAAATCTCCGCCTCGGCGACAGGGTCAAGCGCCGCTGTCGGCTCGTCCAGCACCATAATACGCGCTTTGTCCCGCCAAAGGGCGCGGGTAAGCGCGAGTTTCTGCCACTGTCCGCCCGAAAGGTCGTTTCCCTTCTCGGCAAAATCACCGATTTCCTCGTCAAAGCCGTTCTTCTGCGCCCGGACACAATCCGAAAAGCCGGTCAGGTCGCAAAGCCGCCAAAGAACAGCGTCCTCGTCCGTTTCTTTGCGCATCGGATCGGAAACCGTGATGTTGTGCCGCAGCGTCGCATCGTATTTGCCGAAGTTTTGAAAAACCGCCGAAACGGTACGCCGCGCCACCGTCGGATTTTCGGCAATGTCATGCCCGCCGACAAAAACGCTGCCGCGGTCAGGCGCATACATTCCGCAAAGCAGATTGACAAAGGTCGTTTTGCCGCTGCCGTTTTCTCCGACAATGGCAACGGTTTCGCCGTCCTCGATATGTACGCTTAAATCCTTTAAAATCTGACGCTCGGTGCCGGGATAGGCAAAGTCCACATGACGAAAATCAACCTCGCCGCCCTCGCGCGGCAGCGCCGTTTGATCGATCGCCTCTTTCTCAAAGTTGTCAAGCTCAAAGAAATCGCGCATATAAGAAATATCGGTGAAAAACAGACCGCCCTGCACAAGCAGATTAGCCGTCACCGACTGGAACTGCTTTGTCAGCGACATCATGAGCGTAAAGGTACCGAGACCGAGCGCGGGATTTTCATAAATCTGATATGCCGTAACCAATAGCACGCCAATGTAGACCAAATTGCGAAGCAGATCGGCAGCACCGTTGATTAGCACATGCTTTCGGGTCAGCTTATTTTTCTTGCCGGTGTAATCGTTGCAGATTTCCCGCCATTTCATCTTGAGATAGTCAAAAATGCGAAAATGGCAAATGTCGTTAAACGGATTGTTGCGTGTGAGAATCTGCATATAGTGGATGAGCAGCGCGCCCTCCATCATGTACTTGACATTATGTACATAGGTCTCATCCCGCTGCGTATAGGAAAGCCACGCCGCGGGAATGGAGGTGACAACCAGCAAAAGTACAAGCCAGCCGCTCACGCCGGAGAGCAGGACAAGCACGCTGACAAAAGTTATCAGCATTTGCAGCCAGCCGATGATGCTTTGTATGCTGCCTGCCACGCGCGTGCCCGCATAGGAATTGGCAAACTCGATTTTCTGTGCAAGCTCGCTCTGATTTTCGATATACTTATACTGGACGCGGCAGGTAATATCCACGATATGCTCAATCAAGTATTTCTGCGTGCGCACGCTGTCGCAGCCCCGTGCATAGGCGGAAAAGAAGGTAAATGTGACCTGCGCGATATGCAGGAGAATCAGCGCGGCAAAAATCCAGAGTACCCGGCACATTTCATACGCGCCGCCTGTTGCCATCGTCTGAATCTCGTCGGTGAAAATCCTCAGCACCGAGGAAATCAGTGCGGGCAGAAAGGCAAAGCCGAAGCCGAGAACAGCAATGATAAAGGAAAAGGGCGTTTTGGTCTTAAAGCTGACCGCAAGCGCCTTGCCGAACACCGAAAAAGTTTCTTTGGCCGTAAGTTTTTCCTTCGTGACTTCTTTTTTCTTTTCAGCCATTGACCGTCTCCTCCTCTCCGCCGGTATACCACTTCGCCTGCTCGTAAAATAGATGCGCATACACGCCGTTCTTTTTCATCAGCGCTTCGTGTGTGCCGTCCTCAACCAGTCTGCCGCCGTCCATTACAAGAATACGGTCGGCAAGACGGGCAAAACCGATACGGTGAGAGATGAGCACCGAGGTTCTGCCCTCGGTTTTCTTTTTGATTTCCATAAACTGCTCCATTTCAGCGATCGGGTCGAGCGCCGCCGCAGGCTCATCGAAAATCATAATCGGCGCGCGGCTCATATGCGTGCGCGAAATGCAGACGCGCTGTGCCTCGCCGCCTGAAAGCTCCACGCTGTCCGGCCAAAAATAGCGGTGCATCCAGGTATTCATGCCGCTCGGAAGCTTCGCAACCACCTTTTCCGCGCCGCCCGCACGGATCGCTTCCTTAATGCGCTCGTCACGCTCAATTTCTTCCACACAGCCGTAGCCGACGTTGTCGCGCAAGCTGGAATGGAATAAAAAGCATTGCTGAAAAAACACACCGATTTGTTTTTTGATGTCCTCATATTTATAATCGGAGAGCGGATGCCCGTAAAACAGCACCTCGCCTCTCTGCGGACGAAAGCTATCCAGCATCAAGTTGGTCAATGTCGTTTTGCCGCTGCCGTTGTAGCCGACCAGCGCGATATTTTCGCCCTTATGTATCTTGAAGCTGATATCGTGCAGCACCGGCTTTTCGGGGTTGTACCCAAAGGTGACGTTTTTAAACTCATAGACCGTGTCGTCGTTTGTATCCAGCGGACGCGGATTCGGATTTTCCAATCGTTCGGGCGCGGAAAAAAGCAGCCGCCGCTGTCGTCCGAGTTCAAAAAGCGACCAGAGAATCTCGCCGATGCCGCGCGCCATCCCGGAAATCGTACCCGAAAGTCCGGTTGAAAGAGAATAGACCATCAAAAAAACGTCCGCGCGCATCTCGCCTCTTGCCACGGCAAAAATCGAATACAGCAAAATACCGGCCATAGCAAGGTAAAAGATAAGTCCGCTGACAAACGGTTCGAGTGCAAAGGACAGCTTGCGCTTTCGGTCAAAATCCGCAACCGTTTTGTAGGCCTCGCGCCACTGCCGAAGAATATCCTCGCGCGACTCGTAGATGCGCACCTCTTTGGCAAGTCCCGGCTGTTTCGGCATTTTCTGATAATACTGCGCGCGGTGCAGCGCGCGGTCGTAAATTTCATACTTTTGCTGCCGTTTGTCCGAGGCGTATATACTGTAGAGCAAGGCGGCCAGGATATATCCGAGCGAAATTGCAAAAATCGTCCACGAGGCGGACGCGGCGACAAAAAGCAGCGATACCGCCTGCGTCAGTTTGCCGATAAAGGCGACAAGACCGGTCATAAAGCTGTTGAGCGTCGAATATTTCATCGAGGTTGACTGCATCTCGTCGCGAACGGATTTATTTAAAAGATATTCGCGGCTGACTTTCTGCCGCTTGTTCATGAACTGCTCACCCATGCCGTAGTAATAGGTGTCGTACATCATCATGTAGATGAGATCCTGATTTATACGGTCGGAAAGTCCGTTGACCGCGATAAACAAGCCGAGCAGCAGGATGCTGCCCGAAATATCCGAAAACTGCCCCTGCCCCGTCGCCAAAAAGCTTGAAAGCGCAGAAATCACGTTTCGGTTGAGAATCAGCACAACGGCGGGCAGCACAGACAATATCACGCTTGCCGCAAGCCATGCCAAAAATACCTTTTTGTTGATCTTCCACGCGAGCTTGAAAGCGAAAACGGCGGATTTTACTTTTTCTCCGAAAGGCGTCTGCTTCTTCATTGTCCCTCCTGCTTTGTCATTCGCGCCCGCGAAAACGGCTTAATATTCCCGACCGCTCTTCAGAAGACCGCGAATATACGCAAACGTTTCTTTTTCCCCGCGCTCGGCAAGCATCCGAAGCAGACGTTCGGTAAGTTCCGAGGTCTCCGGATGAATAAAACGATGATCCATGCCGCGCAAAAAATAATCCAGCGCGCTTTGATCGGTATACTTTTCTCCTTGATAGATCTTGCTTGCCGCAATGCGGTCACAAACCATTTCAATTACATAGCGGAGCGGCATTTTGACCGGTCTGACACGTCTTTCTGCCGGATTATAGTCGGTCCAGTACTCAAAATGATGCTTGTTTCTGCCCTTGTGATGCAGCCACGCCGCCGAATATCCGTGTTCCGCGCGTTCAAGCTCGTTCGGACTGCGCGTGCCGACGTAATAGCGCGCGCCCGGCAAAAACTCCGCCGGCGAATATTTAGACAAATCATGCCGGAGTCCCTGAAAGAAAATCCCGGCGCGGCGGCAGTTGCGAATCACCTCGCGGCGATGCCGTGTAATAACCAAAAAATGTCGAAACGCTTTGCCCATTTCAAAACCTCACAAATTTATTTCAGTATAGCATTTTTTGTCGAAAACGTCAACAATAAAGGCACAAATTGCGCTGCCCGATTTCAAGGGCAGCGCAACCGATACAAACGCGCAGAAAGCCGGACCTCAAGCTTTCCGTATCGCTTTTAAAATTTCACCGAGTTTCGGCGCGGTTCCGTACAGAAGCACACCGACACGATAAATCTTCGCGGACAAGACGCCGACGCCGAAAACCGTAAGCACCAACAGACCGATTGAAATGATAATCTCATAGACCGGAACGGTACTCATGGCAATTCGGGTAAACATGGCCATGGGAGAAGTAAACGGCAGGTACGAACAAATCCGCATCGCCGTGTTGTCCACATTTCCGCTCGTCATGGAAAATACGACTACAAAAAGCGCAATAATGAACATCATCGTCACCGGCATGACCGACGTGTTGACATCCTCCACCTTGGTAGCGGTGGAGCCGATTGCGCCGTACAAAAACGCATACAGGAAAAAACCGAGAACGAAAAATACAAGCATGTAGATCAGCAACTCAAGCGGAACGTCAAATATGGACGCGACGATGCCGTTACTCGCCCAGTACGCGCGATTGCCGTTGAAAAACAGATACGCCGATCCGAAAACGGCCACAAGCTGGAACAGTCCGGCCAAACAGGATCCGATTACCTTGCCGAACATCATGTTTACCGGTTTCGCGCTCGTAATCAAAAGCTCCATCGCCCTGGAACTCTTTTCGGTCGCCACATTGGTCGCAACCATCTGTCCATACAGCAAAATGACCATGTACAGCGCGAAAATCAAAATGTACGTGTAAAAGAAATTCTGCATCTGATCCTTGCCGAGGTTTTCAATCGTATGCGTAATTTTGGCGGAAAGAATTTCCTCCGCCCGCTCGGCGCCGATGCCGCCGCCAATCATCGCTTCAATCCGATACAGATTCTGTAAAACTTCATCCGCCACAGCCGTATTCATGTCATACATGGAAAGATTGTTCACATAATACGTATATGCGTCCGCCGCTTCTATCACGAATGCGCATGCCGCCTCGCCAAAGACAACACGGTCGCGAACGGATTCTACCGATTCAGCCGTTCCGCGCACCTCATACCCCTCAAACGCGGCGGCAAACGCCTGTTCTACCGCATCCGGATTTTTTGCCTGCCCTGCATGGAGCAGCATGATCGGGCGCTCAGACGGCTCGGACGGAACCCCTGTATCCAGCATCGCGGAAAGGCGAGGAAAAAACATGACAACGCCGATCAGCAGAACCAAAAACAGTGTAACGCCGATAAAAACTTTATTTTTAAAATAGGATTTCAGTTCAAATTTCAGGATTGTTAAGAATTGTTTCATTGCCGCTCCTCCTTACGCCCGCTCTCCCGCATATTCGACAAAGATGTCATTGAGCGAGGGCTCGAAAACCTTGATTTCATCCAGGTCGTAATTCTCAGCCAGACACCGCATCACATCCGGTTTTTCCGCCGCAGTATTCATTTGAATCATCAGTGCGCCGTCGTCGGTTTCAGTACAAGCGGCGCCGAAGTCGGCTTTGATCCGCTCTTTTTTTTCGGAACGCACGACCAGGCGGTCGCGCGCATAATTGCGTTTGATCTCGCGCAGATCGCCTGTCAAAACCACATTTCCGCCGTTTAAAATCGCAATATGATCGCAAAATTCCTCGATATAGTTCATCTGATGGCTGGAAAAAAGCACGATTTTTCCTTTGGAAATCTGCTCCTTGACCACATCCTTGAGGAGCATTGCATTGACCGGGTCGAGTCCCGAAAACGGTTCGTCCAAAATCACAATCTGCGGGTCATGCGCAAGCGCGGTAATCAATTGGATCTTTTGCTGATTGCCCTTAGAAAGCGTATCCAGCCGCCGGTTGCGGTATTCCGCCATTCCGAGACGCTCAAGCCACGCATCGGATGACTGAACCGCGTTTCTCTGACTCATGCCTTTCAGTTGCGCAAAATACACAAGCTGATCGATAATTTTCTTTTTCGGATACAGGCCGCGCTCCTCCGGCAGATAACCGATTTTCACGTTTTTACAGTCGAGCGGCGCGCCGTCAAGCAGCACACGCCCCGCATCGGCCGGGAACACATCCATCAAAATACGAATTGTGGTGGTCTTACCCGCGCCGTTGCGGCCGAGCAGGCCGAACGCCTTTCCGCCCGCGGCGCAAAAAGACACGCCGCGCAGCACTTCTTTCTCGCCAAACCGTTTTTGAATATCCTGTAAAACCAGTTCCATAGCTTCCTCCCACAGTGCCCCGCACATACCAAAAATGCGGCGGCGCAAAATAACGGTACTTTGTTTATCATAGCATATCTTAGATGTATTTTCAACCGCTTGCAATCGGGAAATTTGTCAATTTCAGCGTTTGAAAATCAAACAAAGCGCGCCCCTTTACGCATACGTAAAAGAGCGCGCTCTGAACACTGAAAAACAGGCAAATCGATGGGAAAACAGAAGAATACCCCGCTTTTTTCATATCAAGGTTCCGCATCCCGGGACTTTGACGCATGAAGCTTCGCATTTTTCATTGCGGGATTTTCCAGCACCTTGCCGTCCGCATCAAAACGGGAACCGTGACAGGCGCAGTCCCAGCTATGCTCCGCGCGGTTCCACTTCAGCGCGCAGCCGAGATGCGTACACCGCCGCGGAACCGGCAGCAACAGATGCCCCGCCGTCTCGGCAACGTTCTTCCAAAGCTGCGAGCGCCAGATACTGCGCATGGGACTGTACAGAGCTTCAAATTCATTTTCCCGACCGCAAAGCAAATCAGAAAGCAACTGCGCCGCCGCCATGGACGAGGTCATTCCCCATTTGTTAAAACCGGAAGCCACATACACGCCTTTCGCGAACCGCGCGTACCGTCCGATATAGGGAACGCCGTCAAGCGACATGCAGTCCTGCGCGGCAAAAGCGAAACGCTCTTTCGCATTCGGATAGTGTTCACGCGCAAACTTGCGCATCTCACCGTATCCGCCGCCATGTTTGCCGGTTCTGTGACCGCCGCCGCCAAGCAGCAGAATGCCGCCGAAATGCCGGAAAGAATATCCGCCGCCGTCGCCGTCAATATACATGCCGTCAGGCAGAGGTGCGCCCTCGAGCCCAAGCACATAGGAACGCTGCTGATAAAGCTTCATAAAATACAGGCCGTGCGTATTGATAAACGGGAAATGCGTTGCAATCACGATATTTTCAGCCGAAATCTTATGCCCGTTCACATAGGCGGCGCCCGGCTCGACGTAATGAACGAAACTATCCTCAAATATATGCAGATCTTTCGCAATGCCCGCCGCAAAGCGCAGCGGATGAAACTGCGCCTGATCGGGAAACTGCACCGCGCCCGCTGCGGGAACCGGCAGCGGCACTGTATCGACTACCGGCGCTTCAAATCCGAGTTCGGCAAGCGCCGCCGATTCGCGGCGCAGCCGTTCCCTGTCCCGGCTGTACACGTACGCGTCCGCCGTTTCAAAGCCGCAGTCTATCCCTTTAGCGAGCATTCGATACGCATCGAGCGCCGCCATATTGGCGCGCAAATACTGCGCCGCGCACTGCCGGCCGAACGTCCGAACAAGCCGGTCATAAATAAACCCATGCTGCGCCGTAATTTTCGCGGTTGTATTCTGCGTGACGCCGCCGCAGATTTGTCTGCCCTCAACCAATAGATAATCCGCCCCCGCGCGATCCAAAAAATACGCGCAGAGCAGTCCGCAAAGCCCGCCCCCGATAATCAGATTTTTCGTCTGAACATCCGTTTCAATCCTTGGAAACCGCGGCAGTGAAATATCTGCTTTCCAAATGGATTCTCCCATACTCCGCCTCCTGCATCCTTTCGGTTAGTATCTGCAAAAGGTGAAAATTCATACAAAAAGCGAGGAAACGGCGTTCTGCCGTTACCTCGCCCAGACTTTCGATAAAATAAAAGCTGCAAAGAATAAAGCAATAAATTTTGTTTACAAGGCGGACATGCGCCGCCTTGTAAACACCTTGCAGGCGCGCGAGTGCCGCCATCGGCGGCGCGACGGCGCGAATACGCCCCCAAAGAAGCGGCCTCCTTATGGCGTCAGGACTCCTCCCGGCTAACGCCGGGCCCCTCCTCACGCCTATACGCGTCTCATCGTCGCAAAACCTTGGTTTTGCGGCGGTCAGAAGCGAGGAAACGGCGTTCTGCCGTTTCCTCGCCGAACAATCGTATTTTTCTCAGTGCGGCTTTATCTGTCCGAAAGTCTCAAATAATCTCGGCGCGGCTGTACATTTTTATACGAAGGACGCATGATTTTACCCGCGTTAATCAATTCTTCAATGCGATGCGCGCTCCAACCCGCGATACGGGCAACGGCAAAAATCGGCGTATAAAGCTCGTGCGGCAGATTGAGCATGTCATACACAAAACCGCTGTAGAAGTCAATGTTTGCGCTGACACCCTTATACATTTTTCGCTCGCCCGAAATAATCTGCGGCGCAAGCGTTTCGATAAGCGAGTACAGTTGATACTCTTTCGTCAGCCCCTTTTCTTCAGACAGACTTTTGACAAACGCGCGGAAAATCGTTGCACGGGGATCGGAAACAGAATATACAGCGTGGCCGATGCCGTATATCAGCCCGGAACGGTCAAACGCCTCTTTATGCAGAATTTTTTTCAGATAAGCGGCGACCGCATCCTCGTCCGTCCAATCCCGCACATTCTGCTTAATGTCATCCAGCATCGCGCAGACCTTGATATTGGCGCCGCCGTGTTTCGGCCCTTTCAGCGAACCGAGCGCCGCCGCAATCGCAGAATACGTATCCGTACCGGAAGAGGAAACCACATGCGTTGTAAAGGTGGAATTGTTTCCGCCGCCGTGCTCGGCATGTAGTACCAGCGCGAGATCGAGTATTCTTGCCTCAAGCGGCGTATATTTGCTGTCGATACGAAGCATATGCAGAATATTCTCCGCCGTGGAAAGGCTCGGATCCGAATCGTGAATAAAGAAGCTCCGGTTGTTTCGGATGTAATAATTATAGGAATGGTAGCTGTACACGGATAAAAGCGGGAACGTGGCAATCAGCTGCAAGCACTGTCTGAGCACATTCGGGATCGTGATATCATCCGGCCGGGTATCATACGAATACAGCGTAAGAACGCTTCTGGCAAGCGAATTCATCATATCCGAAGAGGGCGCTTTCATAATAATATCCCGGATAAACGAATCGGGCAGCGAACGGTACTCCACAAGCGTCTGTATGAATGCATCCAGTTGTTCTTTGTCCGGCAGTTGTCCGAACAGCAAAAGATACACAATTTCCTCAAAGCCCATGCGATTATCCTGCAAAAAACCCTGCACCAGCTGCTCCACATCGTATCCGCGATAATACAATTTTCCGCGGCAGGGCACCTCTTGACCGTCAACCATCTTTTTTGAAACGATTTCGGATATTTCAGTCAGCCCGGTCAAAACGCCGTTGCCGTTTAAATCACGCAGTCCGCGGTTCACCTTATATTCCGCATACAACTGCGGATCAATCCCGCACCTTTCGGTGCAAAGCTCCGCATAATGACGGATCTGCGGCGTTATCGCAGAATAATCCCGGCTGTTTTTTTCATTTGTATTCATCATTTGACCTCTTTTCTCTATACGCTATGTACTCCGTGCAATCTCAAATTTGCGGTGCGTCTAAAAAAAGCAATCGAATGAAAACGACCTCCCCGCCTCTATACTTTTATCCGATGCGCACACGCTCACACCGACTTCGTACTACGCCATCGTTTCGAGCATTTCTTTTGTGACCTCATAACGCGACGGCAATCCGTTTTTCGCACGTTCGGCTTCCTGCATCATATACTCGCCCATCCGCCAAAGCTCGTTGCCCATACTGCCTGCAATGTGCGGAGTCAAAATCACATTTTCCATACGATAAAAAGGATGATTTTGCGCAGGCGGTTCAGGCATGGTAACGTCCAGTAACGCCGTCCGCCCCGGACACTCGGAAAACGCACGCACGAGATCCGCCTCGACCACCTGCGCGCCGCGGCCGGTGTTGATAAACACAGCGTGCTCCGGCATCCGGGAAAACAGCGCATAGTTCAGGATCCCGACCGTCTGCGGCTTGTTGGCCAAATGATTGGAAACAACATCACAAACAGAAAACACCTCGTCAAGCTCCGCCCGAATCACACCGAGCGCGTCAGCCCGCTCGGCGGACAGAAACGGATCATAGACGAAAATTGTGGGATCGGCAAACGCCAGACCGGAAATGACCAGCGAACCGATCTGTCCGGCGCCGAGCACGCCGATTTTGGCGCCGAAATTGCCCGGAAACGCCGCGGCCGTTTTTTTTGCCGCCTTCGGTTCGCCCGATTTCATCATCCGACAGGCGGGGAAAAAACCTTTCGCGGCCAGCAGAATTTGACCGACCGTATAGGCGGCTACCGGAATGGCATTGGCCGCCCACGCGCTGAACACGCGCACGCCGCAATCCAAAAAAGGCCGCGCAAAGCCCTGCACCGATCCCGCCGCGTAAAACACCGCGCGAAGCGACGGAAAATACAACCGAATCTCCTCGGCGGAAAAACGCGGCATCCCCCACGTGGAAAAAATGAACTCCACATCGGAAAACTCCGCATATTCCTCCGCGCGGAAATTTCTGCCCGGAAGCGCGCCGCACGTTTGCGCCAATTTTTCTTGCACGGCCTCCGAATACACCGAAAAAATCTTTTCGCCGCCCATAAAAATACTCTTCATTTCAAAGGCTCCTCCAGAATCTGTTTCAGCGCCCGCGCCGTCTTTTCAAGACTCTCAGGCGCGCCGTCATGCATAAATTCAAGCAGCAGCGCATGATCGCGCGTACAATCCAGCGCGGCGAGATAACGCCGCCAAATCGACGCGCCCATGTCCAGCGGATATTTCGCTTTCTGAATCCAATGAAACACGTGTACATTTGTAATCAGCGGCGAAAGCTTTTGCACAGACTCCAGATTATACGCCGTATCCCGCCACTGATTCGGCTGCCAATACATCAAAAGCGCGGGCTGATCGACCGCCCGGATAAAATCCAGAGCCGCGCGCCAGTCGTCGGTCAATGTTCCCGGATGACACTCAAGCGAGAGCGTCATCTTTCTCTTTGCCGCAAGCGCAGCGGCCTTTTGCGCCTCAAGGCGCATAGCCTCAAGCGTCTCTGGTAAAACCGAAGCGGAAGCCTGCGTGCCGCACCATATACGCACCGTGGAAACACCGAGCGCCTCGGCCGTATCCAGAATAACCGGCAACTGCGCGCTCTGCCCCGCGCCGATTCGATAATAGCTGCCGTAGGAAGCACAGCGCAGTCCGAATTCCTCTGTCAGCCGCGCCACGCGCGCCGCATTGCCGAAATCTCCGGGCGGCACATGGACATCGCCGCCCCACTCGATACAAAAAAGTCCGGCGCGCGCCGCCAGAGTCACAATCTGCTCGGGCGAAAGCGCGCGAAAGGAAACCGAACATAAACCGGGTAAAAACATAAACATCCTCCCTCGCTTTTCTGCACCGTCATTCAGCGGCGCGAACAACGCCGTACTGAAATTTTCCGGTTTATTTTGTTATTTTATCATGTCATCCTCATTTTTGCAAGAGAAAACCGCCGGCGAACCGGCGGTTTTCTGACTGTCGAACTGTCGAAAAATCAAAGTTTTCCGACAAGGGGACATATCTACGAAATACTTGTTTTTCGACTGAACAGCTTTCGGAAACGATAGGACAAACGCACGAAAAAATAAGCAATCTGATCCGCATAATTGGTTTTGCTGTATTTTTTCAAAATGCGAAGAAACCGCCCTTCAAAATAATCGTGCCAAAAGTCCGCACGTTCTTCCGCAGGCGCGGCGGCAGGCGGCTGTTTTGCGGGACAAACGTTGTCCTTTGTCGGCGCAACCTCAAAATCCCGCAAGGAGTTTTGACAAATTTCAAGCAGCCGCGCTCCGCGCTTACCGCCAACGACGGCGGCTACCGCGTCTCCGGTATCCTTATCCGCTACAGCGGATAAATGAATATCCGAAACGCACAGTCCGGCGGAAAATTTACAGGTATAGCAGGCGGGTCTTAAAATCAGTCGTTTTTTCAGCCAGGAGGCATAATTGTCGCGGCGCACTCTTTTTCCGGCGGTGGTCATTTCACAGTGCATCCAACGCGCGGCGGGATTGCTGTACAGTTTTATATCGTCCAGTCTCGCATCGTATAATCGTTCACAATACTGCGTATACCGTTTCCAAACAAGCGGAGAAGCCGCTCCATGGCACTCTGTGTCACAGGTAGTCAAATCAGCGGTCTCCGCCAATTCACCGAGATAAGCATACAGTCCGGAAACCTCGCAGGGTCTGCCGAAAAACAGCACCGGCGTTCTACGCTCAAGATATTTTCGGATCTGCTCATAGCTGTTTTGGAGATCGCTTTGCAGACTGCTTGTGCAGTTCAAAAGCGAAGCGCTTTTCAACGTATCGCAGCGCATATGCAGCAGCCAATGATCGTCCTGATACTGCGCGCCGAACACAACGCCCCCAAATCGAACAAACCCATCGGCCAAACGCCGGCAAAAATAATTGAGCACATCAAAATCCAAGTCTTGAAATGCCTTGTAGCGCGCCAGAAACACGTCTCCGGGTTCCTCGTTTCTTTTCACCGGATTAATAAACGAACAATTGACGCCGCTGCCCACACTGCTGCAAGCTCCGCAATGGATGCAAAGATCCGTCCGAAGCGCCGGATAATAAAATCCCTCTCCGTCAACTTTCAGTCTCAGCGCTTTGTTCGGACATTTCAGTACGCACAGACCGCAGCCGCTGCACGATGTTTTATCCACAATAATATAGCGAAGAAGATCACGCAAAAAAGCCGCCCCCTTACCTTTTGCTCAGTCCCTAATCTTCGTTTAATGGTTTTATTTTATCATACATTTTAGCATATTGCACATATTTTTGCGTAAAAACGTTTTATATTGTTAAAATATGTCCTCGAATTGCAAATTTCAGCCTGTGCGATAGGAAGAACCGGCCGACTGAAACCAGTCGGCCGGTTCTTGAAATCACCTTACTGCGCATTCTCTTCAACGAGACATGCCGGTGTCTTCGGCTGATAAGACAGTCCCATGGAAGGCATACCTGCACCCGCATTGGCGATGTTCTCAATCAAATCCGCGAGAAAATCAAACATGCTTATGCACCCCCTTTCTCTGTACCTTTGCTATTGCCATAAATATAAAAACCAGCGTAACCGTCAGCACCGCCACACATAGACAGCGCCGTACCGACGGTACATCCGGCAGCAACGCCATACCCATCAGAATCAAAAGTGAAAACGAAACGGTCAGCCCCATCGACATCCGGCGGCTTTTGGCGATATGCTTCGGGCCGATCGGACAATTTGGATGGAGTACCGGCGCATTGCAGAGAATATAAACGGAGGAAACCAGCAAACACCCGAGCAAAATCCACCTTGGCTCCCGCATACGCAAAAGCCCCTCCACCAAAAGCATGACTGCGACAAAAGAAAGGTTTGACACGACAAAGCATCCGCCATACGTACCGCAATGATAGCCGCCCGAACAAATCCTCAGCAAAGTAAAAATAAACAAATACAAGACCGCCGAGAAAAAGTCAAAGACGACTGCGCCGATCACCGCGATACTGATCATGCCGAAAAGCGTCGATAGTATGAGCATAAATCCGTATGTATAGATCTCCCGATTGCGTTCTTTTGCCGCACAGCGGCCAATCAGGGAATCTGCTAAAAAGCAGGAAACCTTTTCCAACATCTGTCCATCACCGGGAAAAAATATAGCACAGAATACAGAACTGTTATACATCACGTCCGTATTCTGTGCTATTTCGTCTTTGAATTACATATTTTTACAGATTGCCTACATTTTTAAGCAAAATTCGCGTTTCGGGGCAAAAATTATCCCCGGTCTGCTCCACACGCCCCTGATACCGATCCACAATTAACCGGATCATTTGAGCATCATACCCGTGTATACGCTTTGCCTCGCGCGCCGTGTCAATCCGTTTGACATCCTGCGGCGGCGCGGCATGCGCCGCCGCAGACTTCACCCGAATTATGAGCATGGCATCAGCCGACGTTATGGAAACTTCAGCAAAGCGTTTTTCGGAATCGGGAACTTCAGCCGCGGCTTCCAGCGCGCCGTCCAGCAAATTAACCAAGAGCGCGCAGATATCAACTGTCCGGATCTTCACATCTTCCGGATACGCCGCATCAATCGAAAGCGGCACATGCATCTCCCTCGCTTTGTCGGCCTTGTTGTTCAAAACGGCATCCACAACCTCATTGCCGGTATAGCGCCGCATTTGCACAGTCGGCTGACCGTCAGCCAACATCTGCAAATATTTGCCGAGTTCCTCATACTGTCCCGCCTCCGCCATCACGCGCATGACGCGCAGGTGGTTGTGAAAATCATGGGATACTTTCGCAATTTCGGAATACGCGAGGTTTAAACGCATACTGTTATCCTCAAGCGCGTCCGCCTTAAAAGCCACCACATCCTTTTCAATCCGCTGTGTCTTCATGTTGGAATAGGCCGCAACCAGCATCAAAACGCCCGCAAAAAACAAAAGGATAAACAACCACGCAATCAGCACCGATTTTTTAATCTCCGCCGCGTCTCCCATCAAAACCGCGTTGATCAGAAACTGCATGAAAAAGAAGGGAAACATGCCTGAGGCAATCAGCGCAAGGCTGACCTTGTTGTTCATTTGAATGCGGCGTCCGCGATTATGCCGGCGCGCAATCAAGCACACCGCAATCAGAGAAAGTTTCTGAAACCAGATATACGCCGTCCGCGCAGGACCCACCTCCGTGATAATGGTCAGGGTAAAATTGTCCACTTCATATAAAAGCTCAACAATGGATACAATCAAAAAATCATATGCTAAAATCAAAACATAATAAATCACGGAAACACTAAGCGTCTGGATAAAATTCGCCCTATAAAGCAAAAGCGCGATCAGCGAAGACGCGGCGATCACGGCCGCAGTATTCAAAAAAGAAAACAGCGCAAGCGCGTTCAGCCAGTACAGCATAAGCGTCAGGGCAAGGCCGCCGAGCACACATGCCCCCAAGTGCCTCCATCCGGAAAGCCGTTTTTCAAAAAACAAACAATAAATGCGGCATAAAATGTAACATTCCAGAAAAGAAACCATATTTTCCGAAAATATATAAAACCACGTCATACTCTTATTCTTTTCCTTATTACGGATTACGGCAAAATTTTCATTTCAAAACCATGCTCTTTGTATCCGTATTTTCTTCGGACTGCTTTTCAGCATCATTCTTTTCATACACATTCAGCAAAACCCGCGCCGTAAAGAATCCGTCTTTGCACTTCTGATTCATGTTTCCGTTATACCGCTCGATCACCGACCAGATAATTTTAAGCCCGTATCCGTGTATGCGTTTATCGGTTTTGCTTGTGATGCCCCAACTTGTGATGCGCACATTTTCAGCCACCGCGTTTTTCACCTGCACCATCAGCATCGAATTGACCGCCCCGATATCAATCTCCACAAAACGCTTTTTCGGATCCGCAATTTTAACACTGGCTTCAATCGCATTATCCAAAAGATTCACGAGTAGCGCGCAGATGTCAACCGAGCGAATTTGTACCCTCGGCGGATAACTCGCATGGATCGAAAGGGGCACATTCTGCATTCGCGCTTCCTGCGCCTTATTGTTCAGAACAGCATCCACAATCTCCACGCCGGTATACATCCGCATCCGTAAAGGCGGCTGTTCGTCTGTCAATGCCCGCAGATATTTGCGTACTTCCTCGTTCTGCCCCGAATGCATCATCACATTCATTGCGCGCAGATGATTACCGAAATCATGCGAGACTTTGGCAATCTCGGAATACGCCTGATTCAAACGCATGCTGTTTTCCTCCAGCGCGTCCGCCTTTGAAGCGACCACGTCCTTTTCGATCTTCTGCGCCTCTATCTTGGAATATGCCGCGACCAGCACCCAAATGCCGGTAAAAAACAAAAGCATGAACAGCCACGCGATCAACACCGATTTTTTGATCTCCGCCGTATCCCCGACCAAAACCGCGCCGACCAAATACTGCATAAAGAAAAAGCAAAGCACGCCGGAGACGATCAGCGCAAGGCTGACCCGGTTATCCATCCGAATACGGCGCTTTTGTTTATTTCTCCGCATCAAAATCCAGTATACCGCGATCAGCGAAATCTTCTGGAACCAGATATACGCGGTCCGCGCCGGCCCCACCGCAGTGATAATGGTCAGGGTAAAGTTGTCCACTTCATACAGCAGTTCAACAATCGACACGATCAAAAAATCATACGCCAAAATCAAAACAGAATAAATCACGGAAACGCTGAGCGTTTGAAGTAGATTTGCCCGATACAGCACAAGGGCTATAAGCGACGATACCGTCACCACGGCCGCCGTATTGAAAAAAGAAAACAACGCAAGCGTATTCAGCCAACCGAGCAAAACCATCAAAACCAAACCGCTGAGCACACATGCGCCGGCATGCTGCCACTTGGAAAAACGCTTTTCAAAAAACAAGCTATATGTACAGAACAATATGTAACATTCCAAAAAAGAAACCAAGTTCTCGGAAAGCGTATAAAACCACATCATAACCGGCTGCTCCAAAATTCCATGAGTTTATCTTTCATTTGGCGCTGATGGGAACGGCTAACCGGCAGACGCATGCCGCTTTTACATCGCAGTTGGTCCCGCTCAAAGCTTTCAATATAAGCCAGATTGACAACACAACCCCGATCTACCGTAAAAAACTGTTCGGGATCCAGATCTTTACGCACTTCAAAAAGCGGGGCTCGAACCTTGATCTCACGCTGATTTTTACAATAAATCACAACATACCTGCCTTGCTTTCTGATATAAACGATCTGTCTGTACGGCACCCGCTCGCAAATGTCCGTCCTGAAAACCAGAAGCGCCTCTTTATCCTGCTCTTTCAGCACATTATACGCATCCGAAATATAGTTACCAAGTTTTACATTTAATTCACTTTTATGCAAATACCGAAAAACATCAAGCTCATAGGATTGCGCCGCATACTGGATATAGGCGGTTAAAAAAATTATAACACTGTCCGGATAACGCTTTTTGATCTCATGCGCTATATTGAGGCCGTTATAGAACGGCATATCAATATCCAAAATCGCCAAGTCTACCGGCTTACCCTCATCAAGATCAAATGAAAAGATTCTGGAATCAGTGTACTCGCTGATGTTTAGCCGAACCGCCTCCGAGGACAGTGTTCGTACCAAAATCTTTTTTGTTTCTTTCAGAATTACAGGGTCATCATCACACAAAATACAGTTTAATGTCACGTCAGTCACTCCTCAAAAATGTAATATAACTCTATAATGATCTTCGGCTCGGATCGAAAAACAGCTTGATTTGACCGTTTACGACCAAATCATACAAGAATCCCCATTTGTATTTTCTGTACTTTTACCGAACCAATATTATCATATCACGGTTTTACATATTTTTCAACTTTGTCGTGCATTATTTTAATATGGTTTTATTTTCCAGTATGGAAATATTCGACCATAAAGCGGTTCTTACGCAATATCCTGTTTTGTTTATACAGTTAGTTCAATTTGCATAGGAATGTTTTTTTCTTTTTCATAACCAAAAAACCGCCCCGGCACTGCAAAACAATGCCGGGCGGTTTCTATCCGCCGAAAAACCAAGGTTTTTCGACGATGGGGCGCGTTCGCTCGCGCCGTCGCGCCGC
>OLGD01002144.1_pt1 | contig 23983 bp, 22 predicted proteins | sample 1605311 | NCBI WGS metagenome assembly OLGD01 (sample SAMEA3888917, study PRJEB22519) | human gut metagenome | biome: human gut; feature: human-associated habitat; material: faeces | place: Denmark | collected 2010
TTTACAGCCGCCTGCCGGGCAAGCGGGTTACGCCGAGCGGGCGGGTTAGATCTCGTTCCCCGGGAATTGGGGGATGCCGGCAAAGCCCGGCTTGAGGTCTTCATCGGTGGGGATATAGTCGCTCATCTGGCCGTCGTTGAACCGCTGATAGGCCACCAGGTCAAAGTAGCCGGTGCCGGTAAGGCCGAAGAGGATGGTTTTTTCCTCGCCGGTTTCCTTGCAGCGCAGGGCTTCCTGTACGGCGGCATAGATGGCGTGGCTGCTTTCCGGGGCGGGGAGGATGCCCTCCACCCGGGCGAAGTCCACCGCCGCCTGGAATACCTGGGTCTGGGTGACGGACTGGGCTTCCATGAGACCGTCATCGTAAAGCTGGGACAGGATGGAGCTCATGCCGTGGTAGCGAAGGCCGCCCGCGTGGTTGGGGGCGGGGATGAAGCCGGAGCCCAGGGTATACATTTTGGCCAGGGGGCAGACCATGCCGGTATCGCAGAAATCGTAGGCAAACTTACCCCGGGTGAAGCTGGGGCAGGAGGCGGGCTCGATGGCGATGATGCGGTAATCCGCCTCGCCCCGGAGCTTTTGGCCCATGAAGGGGGCGATCAAGCCCCCCAGGTTGGAGCCGCCGCCGGCGCAGCCGATGATGATATCCGGCTTGACGCCGTACTTATCCATGGCGGCTTTGGCTTCCAGGCCGATGACGGACTGATGGAGCACCACCTGGGACAGGACGCTGCCCAGCACATACCGGTAACCCGGCTGGGTGGTGGCGGCTTCCACGGCCTCGGAGATGGCGCAGCCCAGGCTGCCGCCGGTACCGGGATGGGCCTCCAGGATCTTGCGGCCCACCTGGGTGGTATCGGAGGGGGAAGGGGTCACGTTGGCGCCATAGGTGCGCATGACTTCCCGGCGGAAGGGCTTCTGCTCATAGGAGACCTTGACCATATACACCTTGCAGTCCAGGCCGAAGTAGGAGCAGGCCATGGACAGGGCGGTGCCCCACTGGCCGGCGCCGGTCTCGGTGGTCACGCCCTTGAGGCCCTGCTTTTTGGCGTAATAGGCCTGGGCGATGGCGGAATTCAGCTTATGGCTGCCGCTGGTGTTGTTGCCCTCGAATTTGTAATAGATCTTGGCCGGGGTCTGGAGCTTTTCCTCCAGGCAGTATGCCCGGACCAGGGGGGAAGGCCGGTACATTTTATAGAAGTCCCGGATCTCCTGGGGGATCTCGATGTAGGGGGTGGTGTCGTCCAGCTCCTGGGCCACCAGCTCGTCGCAGAAGACGGGCTTGAGCTCGTCGGCGGTCATGGGCTTTAGGGTGGCGGGATTGAGCAAGGGGGCGGGCTTGTTTTTCATATCCGCCCTGAGGTTATACCATGCCTTGGGCAGCTCCTCTTCCTGGAGGTAGATCTTGTAGGGGATAGCCTGGTCTTTCATGGTATGGTTCTCCTTTCTGAAAGATGGAAAAATAGGGCTTTACAGGGGCGGGACCATACAAAAAGGCCCTCGTCCCTGACTGCTTTTTGCAGGGACAAGAGCCATTCAAACTCCTGCGGTGCCACCCGGCTTGGCGCGATCGCGCCCACTCGACGCATACATACATATGCCGGTTTTTGCTAACGGAGAACCACCTCCGGCGCGCCTACTGTTGGTTCGGTTTGCCCTCAGGAGCCCATTCCTTCCGGCCTTCCCTGCCGCATTCCCACCACCAGCGGCTCTCTACGAAGGAAGCGTCCAAAAGTACTTACTCTCCCTCAACGGTTTCAACTTGGTATGTAGTATACGCCCGGTGAGCGGGCGATGTCAACCTATTTTTTCAAGAAAAAATATTACAGTTTTTCCGGGGGCTTGCGCATGGTCAGGGAGATGCGGTTTTTCGTTTCCTCCACCTCCAGCACCCATACGGTAACCACGTCCCCCACCCGGACGGCTTCGCTGGGATGCCTAATCCGCCGCCCGCCGAACTGGGAGATATGGACCAGGCCGTCCCGGTGGACGCCGATGTCCACAAAGGCGCCAAAGTCCGTTACATTGCGCACGGTGCCCTTGAGCTCCATGCCGGGGACCAGGTCCTTCATCTCCAGCACGTCGGTGCGCAGCAGGGGTTTGGGCAGGTCGTCCCGGGGGTCCCGGCCGGGCTTTTGCAGCTCCCGGATCATATCCCGCAGGGTCAGGATACCCACCTCCAGCTCCCGGGACAGGGTGCGGGAGCCCACCTCCGCCACCTTCTCCCCCAGGGTGGCCAGGCAGCCGCCCCGGATATCCTCGGAAGTGAAGCCGAAGCGGGCCAGGAGGGCCTTGGCGATGGCATAGCTTTCTGGGTGTACGCCGGTATTGTCCAGGGGGTCCGTGGCCGCGGCGATCCGCAAAAAGCCCGCGCACTGCTCAAAGGCCTTGGGCCCCAGCTTGGGCACCTGCTTCAGCTGGGCCCGGGAGGTGAAGGGGCCGTTTTCCTCCCGGTAGGCGGCGATGTTTTCCGCCACCTGGCGGCTGACGCCCGCCACGTAGCACAATAGGGATACGCTGGCGGTGTTCAATTCCACCCCCACCTGGTTTACGCACCGCTCCACCACGCCCCCCAGGGCTTCGCTCAGGCGGGCCTGCTTCATGTCGTGCTGGTACTGGCCCACGCCAATGGCCTTGGGGTCGATCTTCACCAGCTCGGACAGGGGGTCTTGGAGCCGCCGTGCCAGGCTGACGGCGCTGCGCAGGGACACGTCCAACTCCGGGAATTCCGCCGCCGCCAGCTTGGAGGCGGAATACACCGAGGCCCCCGCCTCGTTTACGATCACATAGGGGACGGACAAGCCCGACTCGGCCATGGTTTCCACAAAGAAGGCCTCCGTCTCCCGGGAGGCGGTGCCGTTGCCAATAGCGGCCAGGGTGACCTGATGCTTTTTGATGAGCGCCAGCATGGTTTTGCGGGCGGAGGGCACCTTGCCCTGGCCGGGCAGGGGATAGATCACCCCGGTGTCCAGCAGGTTCCCCATGGCGTCCACCACCGCCAGCTTGCAGCCGGTGCGAATGCCCGGGTCCATCCCCAATACCACGTGGCCCCGGATGGGAGGCTGCATGAGCAGATCGTTCAGGTTGGCTGCAAATACCCGGATGGCCGCTTCCTGGGCGGCCTCCGTCAGCTGGGAGCGGGTCTCCCGCTCCATGGCGGGCAGGATCAGCCGGCCATAGGCGTCCTTGGCCGCGGCCTCCACCAGGGGGGTAGACGGGGCCCCGGGCTTGAGGCTGCCTTGGGTCACGGCCTGCAAGGCGGGGCCTTCCGGCAGCTCCAAAGACACCTTCAGGAAGCCTTCCCGCTCCCCCCGGTCCATTGCCAGTACCCGGTGGCCTGCCATGGCCCGCACCGGCTCCGCAAAGTCGTAATACATCCGGTATACGGAATCCTCCTCCTTGGCGGCCTTGGTATGGATGCGGCCCTCCTTGGCGACGAGCTGGCGCAGCTGGGCCCGGATCTGGGCATCGTCGCTGTAGGTTTCCGCCAGGATGTCCCCGGCCCCTGCCAGGGCCTCCGCCGGGGTGGCTACCCCCAGGGCTTCGTCCACATAGGCCGCCGCCAGCTCCAGGGGCGCCGGGTCCTCCATCCGCTGCTCCCATAGCCGCTCCGCCAAGGGGGCCAGCCCCTTTTCCCGGGCGATCATGGCCCGGGTGCGGCGCTTGGGCTTATAGGGCCGGTATACGTCCTCCAGCTCCGCCAGGATGGTGCAGCCTTCCAGGGCGGCTGCAAGCTCTTCCGTGAGCACCCCCTGCTTGCTTAGGGCCTCCCGGATCTCCTCCCGCCGGGCTTCAAAGCCCCGCAGGTATTGGATCCGCTCCGCCAGCTCCCGGAGCACCTGGTCGTCCAAGCCCCCGTGCTGCTCCTTCCGGTACCGGGCGATAAAGGGGATGGTATTCCCCTCGTCCAGCAGCTTTTCCACGTTTTCGATCTGCCACGGGGCCAGGGCGGGAAATTCCTTTGCAAGTGCCTGTCGTATGTCCATGGTAATATGCTTGCCTCCTTGGGAGCCCTGGTCAGACCAGCCGCTCCATAATGGTTTCCATAAGGGAGATCCGGTTGAAAGGGGTCATCAGATACAGGCCGTCCGTGTAGGGGGCCATGGCCTCCCCAATGGCGCAGCTGATCTCCACCGCCAGCGCCTCCCCCTGGGCCCGGTCCTTATCCTGATACTGGGCCAGGATCTGTTCGCACACAAAAACGCCGGCGATCTCGTTGTTCAAAAAGCAGGCGTTCCGATAGCTGACGATGGGCAATACCCCGCCGAGGATCTTTCCCTTTAGGGTCTGCCGGGCCAGCTTGAGGTTTTCTAACGCCTCCTGGGAATGCACCGGCTGGGTCAGGAAGGCGCAGATGCCATTGGCCTCCTTTTCCTGGGCCAGCTTGAGCTGTATCTGAAAATTTTTTGCATTTACATTCAATGCCCCATAGGCGCGCATGGGGTTGGGGAACACGGTGTCGTTCATGGCGGCCACATAGCCGGCCAGCTTGCGGGCGTTGAAATGGAACACGCCCTTTACCATGTCTTCCTGGCCGCCGGGCACCGGGTCCCCGGTGACCAACAGCACGTTGCGGATGCCCTCCATGGAAAGCCCCAGCAGCAAGGCCCGGGTGGCGCTCAGGTTCCGGTCCCGGCAGGCCAGGTGGGGCAGGGGCTCGATGCCCAGCTCCCGCTTGAGCTTGCAGGAGAGCAGGCTGCTGTCCGCCCGGGGCCGGCCGATGGGGCAATCCGCCACGGTGATCCCGTCCGCGCCGGCGGCCTGGAGCCGGGCGGCGGCCTCCATAAAGGGCTGGGCGCTGCCCTGGGCCGGGGGGTCCAGCTCCACCACCACCACCCGCTTGCCGGCTTCCAGCTTATCCCAAAGGGGATTGGGGGCCAGGGGGCTCTGGGCGGCCCGGGGAGCGGGGGCAGGGGCGGGGGCAGGCGCGGGCTGCTGGGCCGGGGCCGCAGGGGCCGCGACGGGCTGGAGCTCATCAGGCTGGATGGGGGCCGGCTCCGAAACAGGGGCCGGGGCTTCCGGCTGCTTGGCCGGGGCCAAGGGTAGATCCGCCTCATCGGCTTCATCCGGCGCGCCCACATGGAACGCAAGGTCGTCCTCCCGCTCCAACAGCTCCCTAAGCCGCTCGGCCCGTTCCCGTTCCGCCCGTTCCTTGGCGGCCTGCTGCTCCTTCTCCGTCAGCCTGCCCTCCGCCCCCCGGATGGCGTTCAAGGTCTCCCCCAGGGCGTCCTGGGTCTTCTTGATCCGCTCAAAAAGGCTTTGGGCCTGGGTTTCCAGCTCCTTGGCCGTATCTATCATGTTTTGTTTTGCCATACCTATACACCCCCGTGTTGATTCGTACCGCCTGCCTCCAGGGCGGCGGTCAGCATACGGGCGAACCCGTTATCCGTAACAGCCGCAACCTTGCGGCCATATTTCCCGATGGCGCTTCCCATATCCGCAACCTCGGCCCAGGGTATGCCGGCCCGCCGGCACATATCCCGATACCGCTCCAATGTGGCGGCCGACGCTGCGGCGTCCAACAGCACAAACCTGGCCCGCCCGCTTTTCACCGCCTTTTCACAGGCGAAATCCCCGCTCACGCAGCAGCCCGCCCGCATGGCGAACCCTGCCGCGCTGCGGATCCGAGCTTCATCCATTCCCGTCCAGCTCCCGGGCCAGCCGTTCAAATACCGCCGGCTCCACCTTGTGCTCCAGCGCCCGCTCCAAGGCCCGGATCTTCTGGGCCTTGGCCAAGCAGGCCGGGTCCTTGCACAAATATGCCCCCCGGCCGGGCGCCCGGCCGGTTGGGTCCGCATGGACCTCCCCCTCCGGGGAGCGGACGATGCGGATCAATTCCTTTTTCGGCCGCATTTCGCGGCAACCCACGCACATGCGCATGGGGATCTTCTTTTGCGCCATACGCTCTCCTATGGTCTATTCCTGGGGCAGTTCTTCCCCATAGGCGTTCTGGGGCTGAACCGCGGCGTTCATATCCGCGTTGTAAATGTCCATATCCTGTTCCGCCTGGGAGCTGGACTTGATATCGATCTTCCAGCCGGTGAGCTTGGCGGCCAGGCGCACGTTTTGCCCCTCCTTGCCGATGGCCAGGCTCAGCTGATTGTCCGGCACCACCACCTTGGCGGCCTTTTCGCTCTCGTTGATATATACCATAAGCACCTTGGCCGGGCTTAGGGATTTGGCGATATACGCGGCCGGGTCGCTGTCCCATTCTATGATATCGATCTTCTCGTTGTGCAGCTCCTGGACGATCCGGTCCACCCGGATGCCCTTTTGCCCCACGCATGTGCCCACCGCGTCCACCTGGGGATCGCTGGAATATACCGCCACCTTGGTGCGGCTGCCCGCCTCCCGGGCGATGGACTTAACATACACCAACCCGGTCTGGATCTCGGGCACCTCCAGCTCGAAAAGCCGCTTCACCAGCCCCGGATGGGTACGGGATACCAGGACCTGGGGCCCCTTGCTGGTTTTGCGCACCTCCAGCACATAGACCTTGATCCGGTCGTTGTTGTTATATTCCTCCCCGGCGATCATCTCCGCGGGGGGCAGCAGGCCGTCGGTCTTGCCCAGCTCCACATGGACGCCGTTCTTTTCCACCCGCTGCACGATGGCGGTCAGCACTTCGTTTTCCTTCTCCACGAATTCATCGAAGATCACGCCCCGCTCCGCCTCCCGGATCCGCTGCACCACCACCTGCTTGGCGGTCTGGGCGGCGATGCGGCCGAATTTGCGGGGGTCCACCTCTTCCTCCAGCACGTCCCCCACCTCGTACAGGTGGTTGATCTTCCGGGCGTTGGGCAGGCTGATCTCCGCGTAGGGGTCATTGACCTCCTCCACCACGGTTTTGGAGGCGAAGATCTGCACCTCGCCGGTATCCCGGTCCACCACGGCCCGCACGTTGCCGTTGGTCCCATAGTTGCGCTTGTAGGCTGCGATCAGGGCGGATTCAAAGGCGTCGATGAGGATATCCTTGCTGATTCCCCGCTCCCGCTCAATGTCGCCCAGGGCGGCGATGAATTCGGCATTCATAGGTCAATACGCTCCTTGCTCATTAGTCAAAAGTGTCGGGTTAAAACTCGATGTAGGGCTTCACCTGGGCCGCGTCCTTGCGGGGGATGGTCAGCTGCCGGCCATCCGAAAGCTCCAGGGTAAAGCTACCCGCGTCAAAGGCGCGAAGTACGCCTGTATATTCTTTCTTTTTTTCCAAAGGCGCATACAGCTTTGCAGTAACCTTTTTATCCAGGTTCCGGGCAAAATCCCGGTCCTTCTTCAAAGGCCGGTCCAGGCCGATGGAGGATACGCTCAGGTAATAGGCCTCCTTGATGGGGTCCGCCTCATCCAGCACCGGGTCCACCGCCCGGCTCACCCGCTCGCAGTCGTCCATATCCACGCTGGTGCCGTCCTGCCGCTCCAGATACAGGGTCAATACCCAATTTCCCTGTTCTTTTTGATATTCCACTTCGTCCAGCACATAGCCCATCTCCTCCACCATGGGGCGAAGGAGAGCGTCCACCGTTTCGGTGGTTTTCATGCCGTATCACCTGCCTATCCCAGCCGCAAAGGCCCGTTTCAAAACAAAAGAGCGGGATTTTCCCACTCTTTTTGTACCATTACAGCGTCATGCTGCCCAACAAAAGGAATTATATCACAATCTCGCCCCATAAGCAATAGAAATCTGGGGGGATTTGGATGGAAGGGGGTTCCGGCCGGCTAAAACAGGGTCAGCTGGTTGGTCTCCGGCAGGCCGGAGAGCACCCCCAGGTCCCGGAGGGCTTGGACCACCGCGCTGTTGGCGCCGCTGCGGGCCCGGAAGTCCTCCACGGAGAGATAGGGGCCGGCCCGGCCGGCCTGGGCCACCGCGTCCGCAGCGGCCTCCCCCACCCCGGCGATGGAGGAGAAGGGCGGGCGCAGCTTCCCGTCCTCGATGCAAAAGTTCCGGGCGTCGCTTTTATAGAGGTCCACCGGCAATAGCTGGATGCCCCTTAGGTTCATCTCGTACACCACCTCCAGGATGGTGAGCAGGTCGGCCTCCTTTTGCTCGATATCGTTGCCCTTTTTCTTGAGGGCCTTGATGTTGTTCAGCACCGCCTGGGCGCCTCCTTGGGCCGCCGCGATGTCGAAGGCGTCCGCCCGCACGGACAAATACACCGCGTAAAAGGCCAGGGGCAGATGCACCTTATAGTAGGCCACCCGGAAGGCCATCATCACATAGGCCGCCGCGTGGGCCCGGGGGAACATGTACTTGATCTTCTTGCAGGAGTCGATGAACCATTCCGGAGTGTTGATGCTGCGCATGGCGGCTTCCATCTCCTCGGTGACCCCCCGGCCCTTGCGCACGCTCTCCATGGTCTTAAAGGAGATGGAGGGCTCGCCCCCCCGCAGGATCAGGTAGTTCATAATATCGTCCCGGGTGCAGATCACGTCCTTGAGGGTGGCGGTGCCCCCACGCACCAGGTCCTGGGCGTTGCCCAGCCACACGTCCGTGCCGTGGGACAGGCCGGAGATGCGCACCAGCTCCTCCATGGTGGTAGGGCGGGTATCCATGAGCATCTGCCGCACAAAGCTGGTGCCGAATTCCGGTATGGCCAGGGAGCCCACGTCGCAGCCCAGGGCCTCCAGGGAGCAGCCCAAGGGCGCCGAGGAGGAAAAGATGGCCATGGTCTCCCGATCGTCCAGGGGGATGGTCTTGGGGTCCAGGCCGGTGATGTCCTGGAGCATCCTTAGGGCGGTGGGATCGTCGTGGCCCAGGATATCCAGCTTTACCAGCCGGTCGTCCATGGCGTGGAAGTCGAAGTGGGTGGTGATCACGTCCACGTCCGTCTTATCCGCCGGCCGCTGGATGGGGGTGAACTCCATAATATCGTTTTCCTTGGGCACGATCACAATGCCGCCCGGATGCTGGCCCGTGGTCTTTTTCACCCCGGCGCACCCGGCCACCAGCCGGTCGATCTCCTCCTTGGTGGGCATGAGGCCGTTTTCATCGCACCAGGCCCGCACATACCCATAGACCGTCTTATCCTTTACCCCGGAGATGGTCCCCGCCCGGAAGGCGTGGCCCTCCCCGAACATGGTCTCCGTAAACTTATGGGCCACCGGCTGGTATTCCCCGGAGAAGTTCAGGTCGATATCCGGGGTCTTGTCCCCCTTGAACCCCAAAAAGGTCTCGAAGGGGATCTCGTAGCCCAGCTTGTTGAGGGGGGTGCCGCATACCGGGCAGGCCCGGTCCGGCATATCCACCCCGCAGGCGTATTTGGTCCGGTCCACGTCGAAGTCGCTGTACTTGCACTTGGGGCAAACATAGTGGGGCTGCAGGGCGTTCACCTCGGTGATCCCCGCCATATTGGCCACAAAGGAGCTGCCCACCGAGCCCCGGGACCCTACCAGATACCCGTCGGACAGGGATTTTTGCACCAGCCGCTGGGCCATCAAATACAAGGACGCATACCCGTTGCCGATGATGGAGGTCAATTCCTTATCCAGGCGCTTTTGCACCACCTCCGGCAAGGGGTCCCCATAGATGGCATGGGCCCGGGTCATGGCCATGTTCCGCAGCTCCTCGTCCGCCCCGGGGAAGGTGGGGGCGTAGGTGCCCTTTTCCGAGAGGAAGGGCTTGAGCCGCTCGCAGCTGTCCGCAATGGCGTTGGGGTTGTCGATCACCACCGCATGGGCCTTTTCAGGCCCCAGGTAGGCGAATTCCTCCAGCATTTCGTCCGTGGTCTTAAAGTACAGGGGGGCCTGCTCCTCCGCGTCCTCAAAGCCCCGGGCGTGCATGATGATGGCCCGAAACACGCTGTCGTCCGGCTCTAAAAAGTGCACGTCCCCCGTGGCCACCACCGGCTTGTGGAGGGCGTCCCCCAGGGCCACGATCTTCCGGTTCAGGTCCCGCAGCCCCTCCTCGTCCGCCACCCGGCCGTTGCGGGTCAGGAAGGCGTTGTTGGCGATGGGCTGGATCTCCAAAAAGTCGTACATCTTGGCCACCTGGGCCAGCGTTTCCTCCGGCTCCCCCTTGAGCACGCTCTGGAACAGCTCCCCCGCCTCGCAGGCGGAACCCACGATAAGCCCCTGGCGGTTTAGGTGCAATAGGCTCCGGGGGATCCGGGGCACCTTGCGCAGGTGCTCCAGATGGGCGTAGGATACCAACCTGTAAAGGTTCACCAGCCCCGGCTGATCCTTGGCGATGATGATGATATGATAGGTGCGGCGCTTGGCCCTGGTATCCTGCTGGTCCAGGGCGTTGAACAGGGGCAGCTCCCGGGCCTGCCGCAGGTCCAGCTCCGGCAACGCCGCCGCCAACAGGGCCGCCGTGCCCCGGGCAATCTCCAACGCGCCCCCCTGGGGCGCCGCCTTGCCCAGGGCGCCCAAAAAGGCGGCCAAGGTCTGGTCCTTCACCTCCCGCCACAGATCGTGGCTCAGGACGCTAAGGTCCGCATATTCCGCCGGCAATTCCATCCCATGGGCCGCCCCATGGGCGTGGAGCAAGGCCACCGTCCCCGGGCCGAAGGCCGCCGGGCAGCCCCCCTCCATAAACGCCGAAAGGTCTGTAAGGGCCTCCTTCACCGATGCGCCCCCGGCCAGGGCCTCCTGGGTCAGGCCGGTCTCCTGGGCCAATTCCGGGGGCAGCAGGGCGCCGCAATCCACCACCCGGTAAAAGGTATCCAACACCTCTCCTTCCGCTGTGATCCGCAGGGCGGCGATCTCAAACAAATCGTCCAGCCGAAAGGCCGGGGCCGATGTGACCCCCAGGGCGATATAGGTTTCCGGCCGCTCCACCAGCCGGCAATCCGGCAACAGATACCCCTCCACCCCCAGGATGGCCTTGATCTCCTGGCCGCCCTTGGTGAGCTTGTCCGCCGCGGACACTGCGTCCGGGAAGGCGTGGACCACCCCGTGGTCCGTGATGGCGATGGCCCTATGGCCCCAGCGGGCCGCGGTGGCCACGGCTTCCTTCACGTTGGTGAGGCCGTCCATGGTGCTCATCTTGGTATGCAGGTGCAGCTCCACCCGCTTTTCCGCCGCCGTATCCATCCGCTTGGGCATGGAAAAAGCCCCGATGCTCCGCACATGGACGCACATGCGCCGCATGAATTCGTCCATGGTGTAATCCCCCTGCACCAGCAGCCAGTCCCCTTGCTTCTTGGCGGCTTCCAGCTCGGCCTGCAGCTTTTGCCCCGCCTCCTTCTCCTTGATGAACAGCTTGCAGGGCAGGGTGTTGGTATGGTCGCTGATGGCAAAGTTGATGATAAAGGCGCCGTTTTTCGTCTCCTTCACCTCCAGGCTGGTGATCTCTCCGCCGATCACCACCCGGCCCACATCCTCGTTCACCTGATCCTGGGGGATCCGGTCCTTTTCCTGGATGCGCTTGCCGTACAGCACCCGGGGGCCCTGCTCCGCCCCCGGCTTTTCGGCGGGCTTTCGTTTGCTCCGGCCCGCCGCCTGGGCGGCCGCCTGGCTAAAATCCGGCTTCTCCGGCAGCTTCAGGGGCTCCAGGCCCTCGTCCGTTTCCGCCAGCACCTGCAGCTCCAGGCCATAGGCCTGGGAAAAGGCTGCCTCCGCCCGGCGCAGGGCGCTTCCATCCCCCAGCATCTCCAAGCAGCCCGGCGCCAGCCGCAGCCGCAGCGCCCCGCCCGCCTCCAGGGTCAAGCACGCCCCCTGCAGGGCGGGCCGGATGGTGGGGCAAAGCTCCCGCAGGCTCTGTTCCAGCACCTTTTCAAGGGCCGCCCCCTGCTCCTCCAATTGAAGGGCCGCCGGCCCGCCAAAGAAAAAGGCCGCCTGCGTGGGGCAGCCCATGGCGTCCTCCAGCCCCTGCCGGATGGCTTCCATCTGGCCGAGGGTCAGCAGGCTGTCGCTTTGGGCCTCCACCAGCAGCCTGCGCTCCGCCTTATGCAAAACGGCCTGCCGGACCCTTCCATTTACCGCCCCGTTCTCCCGGAACAGGGCTTCCAAGCCTCCATCCATACGGCCGTCCTCCTCTCTCGTTTATTGTGCCGCCAGCATGGCCTTAGCCAGCCGGATCAATTCCCCAATGGCTTCCTCCCTGGGCCGGTTGCCCAGCAGCTTCCCCCGTTGGAACAAGAGCCCCTTGTCCCCGGCAAAGGCCACCCCCACGTCCGCGTCCCGGGCCTCCCCCGGGCCGTTGACCGCGCAGCCCATCACCGCCACTTTCAGATAGGGCCCCTCCTTGGGCAAGGCCGCCTCCACCCGCCGCACCACCGGCAACAGGTCAAAGCCCGTGCGGCCGCAGGTGGGGCAGGAGACGATCTCCACCCCCTCCTTGCGAAGGCCCATGGCCCGCAAAAGCTGCCGGGCCGCCGCCACCTCCTGCACCGGCTCCCCGGTCAGGGAGATCCGCAGGGTGTCACCCAGGCCCTGGTGAAGCAGGATCCCCAGGCCCGCCGCGGATTTTACCAGCCCCGCGCTGCCGCCCCCCGCCTCAGTGATCCCCAGATGCAGCGGGTAGGGGCAGGCTTGGGCCATCCTTTCATAGGCGGCCACCGTGGTTTCCACGTCCGAAGCCTTCAGGGAGATCACGATCTCATAAAACCCAGCCTGCTCCAACAGGGCCACATGGGAAAGGGCGCTCTGAACCAATGCCTCGGGGGTGGGGCCGCCGTATTTACGGTAGAGCGCCTTTTCCAGGGAGCCCCCGTTCACCCCGATGCGGATGGGGGCCCCATGGTCCTTGGCGCAGGCCACCAGCTCCCGAACCTTATCCGCCCCGCCGATGTTTCCCGGGTTGATGCGCACCTTATCCGCCCCGTTTTCCAGGGCCGCCATGGCCAGCCGGTGGTCAAAATGCACGTCCGCCACCAAGGGGATGGGGCAAGCGGCCCGGATGGCCTTTAAAGCCCTGGCCGCCTCCATATCCGGCACGGTGCAGCGGACGATCTGGCAGCCTGCGTCCACCAAGGCCCGGATCTGGGCGATGGTGGCAACAGCGTCCCGGGTGTCGGTATTGGTCATGGATTGGATGGTGATGGGCGCGCCGCCGCCGATGGCGACCTGCCCCACATGCACCTGGCGGGTTTGCGCACGTTTCATATCAGAACCCCAATAGCGCCCGCACGTCCTGCACCGTCAGCAGGATCACCAGGGCGAACAGCAGGATCAAGCCTGCAAAATGGATCATGCCTTCCTTTTCCGGAGGGATCGCCTTGCCCCGGATACCTTCCAGGGCCACGAACACCAGCCGGCCCCCGTCCAGGCCCGGGATGGGAAACAGGTTCAAAAGCCCCAGGTTGATGGTGATCAGCACCCCCAGCCGCAGGATGGTCTCCCAGCCGTAGCGGACGAATTCGCTCATCACGGAAATGGTGCCCACCGGGCCCATCAAATCCCCCTCCTGCACCCCGGTGCTGAACATTTGGCCAATGGCCGCCACCATCTCCCTTACGATGTTCCACACATAGCCAAAGGAATCCCCCATGGCCTCCAGCACCCCGTAGGTGCGCCGGGCCGGGGAAAAGGTAATGCCGATCAGATTATAGCCGGCCTCCTGGTTATAGATGTCCCGGATGGTCAAGTCCAGCTTTTCCCCGTCCCGCAATACGGTGATGGTCACCGCCTCCGGGTCTGCGGCCTGAATGGCGGGGGCGGCCTCCGCATAGCTCAACAGCCGCTTGCCGTCCACCGCATAGAGCATATCTCCCACCTGCATCCCCGCCTGTTGTGCCGGGGAATCCGCAAAGGAAAATTCCTGGACCTGGGCCGCCACGTCCCCAAAGATCCCCAGGGCAAAGGCTGCCAGCACCACCGCCAGCACCACGTTCATCAGCGGCCCCGCCGCCACCACCACCGCCCGTTTCCAGGGCTTCTGGGCGTTGAAGGGCAAGGGCGCGTCCTGTTTGACGGGCAGGTTGTCGTCCTCCCCGTAAAAGCGGCACATGCCCCCCAGGGGCAGGGCCCGCAGGGAGTACTGAATCCCCTTTTTCTCGGTTTTCCACACCACCGGCCCCATGCCGATGGCGTATTCCAATATGCCAAAGCCCAAAAGACGGCCTGCGGCATAGTGTCCCAGCTCATGCACCGCCACAAACACCGTAAGCATGAGCAGCGCGCCGATAATGGATAACAGATTTGCCAATTGTATTGATTACCTCCAAGCGGATGCAAGCTGCGCGGCCTTTTCCCGGGCCAATTGCCGGGCCTGGGCGTCCAGCCTGCAAATGTCCTGTAGGTCCCTGGGTTCGCCCCGCCCCATCCGTTCCATGGCGTAGGCCACCAGGGTCCCGATCTCCAAAAAGGGGAGCTTCCCCTGCAAAAACAGCGCCGCCGCCACCTCGTTGGCCCCATTGTAGGCGATGGGCAAAGCGCCTCCCGCCTCCAGGGCCTCGTAGGCCAAAGGCAAAGCCACAAACCGCTCCGGGTCCGGCGCTTCGAAATGCAGCGTCCCCGCCCGGGCCAGGTCCAACGCTCCAAAGGGCCCTGCTTCCCGGGCCTCCTCCGCAAGGGCATACTGGATGGGCAGCCGCATATCCGGGGCGCTCAGCTGGGCCAGCTGGCACCCGTCCACAAATTCCACCAGGGAGTGGACGATGGATTCCGGATGGATCAGCACCTGGATCTTGCTGCCTGGCATGTGAAACAAATATGCCGCTTCCAGGATCTCCAGCCCCTTGTTGAACAGGCTGGCGCTGTCGACGGTGATCTTTCTGCCCATGCGCCAGGTGGGGTGCCGGAGGGCGTCCGCCACGGTGACCCGGGCCAGCTGGGCCCGGGTGTAGGTGCGGAAGGGCCCGCCCGAGGCGGTGAGCAGCAGCCGCTTCACCCGGGCGGGGTCCTCGCCCCCCAGGCACTGGTACAGGGCGGATTGCTCGCTATCCACCGGGATGATCCGGCCTTTCCCTGCCGCCAGGGCCCGCTCCACCAGGCCGTGGCCGCAAACGATGCTCTCCTTATTGGCCAATGCCACGGTCTTGCCCGCCTGAAGGGCCGCCAGCAAAGGCGCCAGCCCTGCAAAGCCGCTGACCCCGTTTACCACCATGTCCCCCTGGGGCAGGGCGGCCAAAAGGCTGGCGGCCTCCGGCCCGGCCTCCACCCGGGCGCCCAGGCCCGCCAAGTCCGCCGCCCCCTCCGGATCCGCCAGCCCCAGCCATTGGGGCCGGAATTCCAGGGCCTGCTGCCGCAAAAGCCCGGCGTCCGATCCGGCGCACAGGGCCAATATTTCAAATTTCCCGGGCATGGCCCGCACCACCTCCAAAACCTGGCGGCCAATGGAGCCTGTGCTGCCCAGGACAACGATCCTCTTCTTCATAATACCGGTCCTTCTATAGTCTATATCCCCAACGCCAGGGCCATGCAAAGATAAACCACCGGCCCGCACATCAGCACGCTGTCCAGCCGGTCCATCATGCCGCCATGGCCGGGGAAGATCTTGCCGTAATCCTTGATGCCGGCCCAGCGCTTGATGGTGGAGGCAAACAGGTCGCCGATCTGGCCGATGCCCCCGCAGATGAGCCCCAGGACCAGGGCTTGGCCAAGGGCGGGCAGCAGGCCCCAATCCACGCCGGGGACATAGCGGCCCACCGCATAGGCCAGCAAGCCGCCCAACGCCCCGCCGAAAAAGCCGCCTACGCTGCCTTCCACGGTCTTTTTGGGGCTGATGTGGGGGCAAAGCTTATGCTTGCCCAGGGCGGATCCTATGAAATAGGCCGCCGTATCCCCCAACAAGGGGGCGGTAAAGCATAAGAGGAGCAGGCAGGCGGAATAACTCGCCACCATTGCCAGCATAACATAAAAACCCAGGGGATAGATGCAAACAAACAGAGAACAAATGGTGTCCTCCATGGTACGCCGGGGATTGCACACCCGCTCGACGCACAGGGCCAGGGGGCATAGCAGCAGGCACAGCCCCAGGGCGGAGAGCCCGGCGTTTGGCAAAAAGGCCAGGCCATACAGGGCGCCAATGGCGTACAAGGGCCAGGTGCAGATCCGATGGCCCTTGGCGCGGAACACCTGATCCATCTCATAGATGCTGATCAGCGCCGCCGCGGTAAAGGCGATGGCCCGGAACCAGGGCCCCAACAAAAACATGGCGGCCAGCAGGAACACCAGCCCAATGCCCACCAGGATCCTCGTTTTCATACTTTCCTCCTATCCCGGCACATTGCCAAAGCGCCGGTTCCGCCGTTGAAATTCCTGCAGGCAGGCCACATAGCGTGCATCGGAAAAATCCGGGAAATAGTCCGGCACGAAGATCAGCTCCGCATAGGCGGCCTGGAGCAGCAAAAAGTTGGAAAGCCGCTGCTCCCCCCCGGTGCGGATCACCAGATCCAGCTCCGGCAAGCCCGCCGTATACAAGGCCCCCATCAGGGCCGCCTCGTCCACCGGCTCCCCCCGGGCCATCAACAGGTTTACAGCCCGGACCACTTCGTCCCGGCTGCCGTAATTCAAGGCTACGTTCAGCTTTAAGCCCTGGTTATCCCGGGTCTTGGCCTCGGCCTCCGCCAGGGCGTTCTGTATGTTTTGGGGGAACGCGCGCTTTTCCCCCAGGGTGCGGATGCATACCCCATTGGCATGGAGCGCCTCCAGTTCCCGGCGGAAATATTCCATAAACAGCCCCAGCAACGCTTCCACCTCGCCGGCGGGCCGTTTCCAATTTTCTGTGGAAAATGCATACAGGGACAGGGCCTCGATGCCCAGGTCGCTGGTGAGCTGGATCAGGCCCCTTAGCCGCTCCATGCCTGCCCGGTGCCCCAAAGGCCGGGGCAATCCCCGGGCCTTGGCCCACCGGCCGTTGCCGTCCATGATGATGCCCACGTGCCGGGGCAGTTCCGCCGCGAGCCCCAGGCTCGCCGGTTGGATCCTCGCCATGTCGCCTCCTTTTTGCAGGCTGCCGCCCGCCGCCCCATGCCCCGGCCTATTGGCCAGGATCGAAGCTTTCTGATCGGTTGTCCCCGCAGAACAGGGCGCGCCGCTGCCCTTTCCCCTTTGGGGCGGCAACGGTATCTTCCTGCCGCCGCCCGCCTGCCGGCGGGCGGCATCCAAGCGGGCCAGCCCGCCCAGGTGGATGGATTTGTGCCCAGGGGTCGCATAATGTCGAAGCCCCCCCCGGCGCAAGTCGCCCGGCTCCAGGCTGGGCGCGTTCCCATCCCGGGCCGGGCAACACAGCAACAGGCCGGCCAGGCCCGCAGCAGACCTTTTTGTTTTGTTAAAAGGGGGGCTCCGCCTACCGCGCCTCTTGCGTCCCGGCAGGCGGGCCGAACGCCCCGCAGGTGAGCAGCGCCTGCTTCGGCCCCGTCTCCCGGGCCCGCAGCACCCGCAGGACGCCGCCGGCCCAAGGTTTCGGGCTCCGGGTCTCTTCCCAGGCAACCTGATAGCCCGCCGCTTCCAGCCGGGCGACGGCCGTCTCCAGCGGCAGGCCCAATACCTGCATCAAACCTCCATGATCTCCTTTTCCTTATCGGCGATGATCTTGTCGATGTCCTTGATGGCGGCGTCCGTAGCCTTCTGGGCGTCCTCTTCCATGATCTTCTGATCGTCCTCGGTGATATCGCCGTTTTTCTTTTGCTTTTTGATGGTCTCGTTGGCGTCCCGCCGGATGGAGCGGATGGCCACCTTGGCCTCCTCTCCCTTTTTCTTGACCACCTTGACCAGATCCCGCCGGCGCTCTTCCGTCAGCTCCGGGAATACCAGCCGGATCACCTTGCCGTCGTTGCTGGGGTTGATCCCCAAATCGCTCTTTTGCAGCGCCTTTTCGATCTCCTTGAGCGCGCCGGGGTCATAGGGCGCGATTACCAGCAGCCGGGGCTCCGGCGCCGAGATGTTGCCCATCTGGTTGATGGGAGTGGGGGTGCCGTAATAATCCGCCGTGATCCGGTCCAGCACCTGGGCGTTGGCCCGCCCGGCCCTGAGGCCGCTCAGCTCCTGCTTGAGCACGGAGATGGTTTTCCCCATTTTTTCTTTTGCCAGTTCCACAGCGTCCATGTTCCTGCCTCCTGTCTATGGTAAAAGTTTGGTGCGCGCTTTGCCCAGGCCGGCCCGCCCCGCCTGCGGGGCCAGGCCCTGCGCCCCGCTGCCTTCTACCCGGGCAGGACGAAACCATAGGCTGTCCTTTTTATTGTAATGGAAACCGCCCCCAGGCGCAAGAGCGCAGTGGGGGAAAACTGCGTTCCTCGCCAATTTCTTCAACCGCCGGCATACGCCCCCGCGCCCGGGTAAAGGGGCCTATTCCCCCGCCCCGTCGATCAGGGTGCCCACGGGCTCCCCCCGCACGGCCTTGCGGATGTTCTCCTCCTGGGCCATGGCGAATACCAGAATGGGGATGTTCTGCTCCTTGCACAGGGTGATGGCGGTTAGATCCGTGGCCTTCAGGCCCGCCTGGATCACCTGGTCGTAGGAAAGATGGGTATACCGCTTGGCGTTGGGGTCTTTCTTGGGGTCCGCGCTGTATACCGCGTCCACGTTCTTGGCCAGCAGCATCACGTCCGCCCCCATTTCCGCCGCCTTTAGGGCTGCGGCGGTGTCCGTGGAGAAGAAAGGCAGTCCGCTGCCCCCGGCAAAGATCACCACTTCCCCGGCCTCCAAGGCCGCCTGGGCCCCCCGGGAGCTGTACCCGTCCGCCACCCGGGGCATGTCCACCGAGCTCATCACCCGCACCGGCACACCCAGCCTGGCCAGGCAATCCTGCAGGGCCAGGGAGTTGATCACCGTGGCCAGCATCCCCATCTGGTCCGCCCGGTTCCGGTCCATCTCCCCGCTGGAGCGGCCCCGCCAGATGTTGCCGCCCCCCAGGGTGACCCCCACCTGTACCCCCAGGGCCTGCAGGCTCTGGATCTGCCGGGCAACGGCCTCCACCTTTTCAAAGTCCACCGTCTCCCCGTGGCCGCCCATGGCTTCCCCGGAGAGCTTGAGGGATACCCGCTTATATTTTAGCATACATCCTCCTTTTCCCGTTCGCCGGGGCGGCGCAAGCCCGTTGCCCCGGCTTTTCCCCATACGAAAGGAACGCCAAGCGGCGTTCCTTTATTGGTTGCTGTTATTTCTTCATCTGGCCCATGACTTCCTCGGCGAAGTTGTCTTCCCGCTTCTGGAGGCCTTCGCCCATCTCAAAGCGATAGAAGCCCAGCACCTGGATGCCGCCGGTGCGCTCTACCAGCTTGCCCACGCTGATGTCAGGCTCCTTGACAAAGGGCTGCTCCAGCAGGCAGACTTCCTTGTAGTACTTTTCGATCCGGCCTTCCACCATCTTCTCGATGATGTTGGCGGGCTTGGGCTTGGGCTCGTTCATGGCCTGCTCCCGCAGGATCTTGCGCTCGTGCTCCACGTCATCCTGGTTCACGTCCGCCTTGGACAGGCAGGTGGGCTTGGCAGCGGCAATGTGCATGGCGATGTCATGGGCCACGGGCTTGGCAGCGGCCGCGTCCTCGCAGGCGATCTCCACCAGCACGCCGATCTTACCCCCCAGGTGCACATAGCAATCCACCATGCCGCCTTCCACATGGCTGCGGGCAAACCGCCGGATGGTGATCTTTTCGCCGATCTTGGCCACGGCCCGGGTGATCATCTCCGCCACGGTGCCGTCGCCGGTATCCAACGCCATCAGGGCGTCCACATCCTGGGGATCTTGCTCCGCCACCAGTTTGGCTACCGTATCCACCAGGGCCTTGAAGTCGTCGGTCTTGGCCACGAAGTCGGTCTCGCAATTCACTTCTGCGATGACGCCGGTCTTGCTATCCGGGCTCACGTAGCTGGATACCACGCCCTCGGCCGCAATGCGGGACGCCTTCTTGGCGGAAGCCGCCAGGCTCTTCTCCCGCAGATAGTCCATGGCCTTATCCATGTCGCCGTCGCACTCTACCAGGGCCTTTTTACAATCCATCATGCCGGCGCCGCTCATCTCGCGCAGGGCCATTACGTCTTTTGCGGTAAACATGTATTCGCTCCTCCCAGTACTAATTAAAAATCGTCGCCGTCCTTGGCTTCCGGGGCCTCCTCGGCCACGTCTTCCATCTGCTCGCCCTGGCGGCCTTCCAGCACGGCGTCCGCCATCTTGGAGGCGATCAGCTTCACGGCGCGGATGGCGTCGTCGTTGCCGGGGATGGGATAATCCACCTCGTCGGGGTCGCAGTTGGTATCCACGATGGCCACCACCGGGATGCCCAGGGCATGGGCTTCCTGCACGGCGATGTTCTCCTTGCGGGGGTCTACCACGAACATGGCGCCGGGGAGCCGCTTCATTTCCTTGATGCCGGAAAGGTTCTTTTCCAGCTTATCCCGCTCGGCCATGAGCTTGATGACTTCCTTCTTGGGCAGCAGGGCGAAATCCCCATCCTGCTCCATCTTATCGATCTTGCGCAGGCGGGCGATCCGGGTCTGGATGGTCTTGAAGTTGGTGAGCATACCGCCCAGCCACCGCTGGTTCACAAAGAACATGCCGCAGCGCTTGGCCTCCTGCTCGATGCTTTCCTGGGCCTGCTTCTTGGTGCCCACAAACAGCACCGCTTCGCCGGCCTCCGCCACGCTGCGGATGAAATCATACGCCTGGTCTACTTTTTTAACGGTCTTCTGCAGGTCGATGATGTAGATGCTGTTGCGCTCGGTGAAGATATACTCCTTCATCTTGGGGTTCCAACGGCGGGTCTGGTGGCCGAAGTGAACGCCGGCTTCCAACAGCTGCTTCATAGAAATGACGGACATGGGTAATACTCCTCCTCGTTAAAAATTCCGCCGCCCCTTCATGGCGCCCGGTAACCCCAACCGGGGCACGAGCCGTGCGCTCTGGGACGTGTGTAGTGGCGCGTGTCCATACGCCCGTACGTTTGGCATTATACCATGGCAATCCTGGCCTACGCAAGGACTTTTTGGCCCAAAAAACAAGGAAAAAGAGCGGAAACCCGCCCTTTTCCATATGGATTTTGACCAGTTTCTTCCCATGGGGGATAGGAAGATTTGGAGGGAATAGAGGAACGCCTCCATTCATCAATATCATTTTATCTGAAAACGTCTATTTGTGCAATAGGTTTTTTTACAAAGGCTGTTTTTTTATATTTCCTGGGGATTTTTTCTTTTTATTCTTCTTCTCCTTGGCGGATCAGCAAAAATTTTTACATATTTTTCCAATCCCTTGCCAGGTTCCCCCATTCGTACTATCATAATCCCTGGCGGCGGTGTTGCCGTGCGCCAATTTTTTCCTTCAGGAGCCGCTATGAATCCTTCCTCCATCCGATTCGGCCCGGCGGGCAACAGCGATAGCTTTTACGCCGCCGGCTACAAGCGCACCGCCGACGCCCCGGGCTATCTGCGGGCCATGGGCCTGGACGCGTTGGAATATTCCTTTGGCCGGGGGGTGCGTATGGGGCCGGAGACCGCCCAGGCCATCCGGGAGGCCGCCCAGGGGGCGGGGATCGCCCTGAGCGTCCACCTTCCTTATTTTATTAACCTGGCGGCGCAGGAGCCGGAAAAAAAGGAGAAAAACCTGCAATATTTCCGGGACGGGCTGCTGGCCGCCCGGGCCATGGGGGCTGTGCGGGCGGTATTTCACCCCGGCTCCGCCCGGGGAGACCGGCGGGAAGCCCTTCAGCGGGCCTGCGGCCTGCTGGCGCAGATCCTGGCGGCGCTGGACCGGGAGGGCCTGCTGGATACCGTGACCCTGTGCGCGGAGACCATGGGCAAGATCAACCAGCTGGGCAGCCTGCAGGAGGTGATCGCCCTGTGCCGGGTGGATCCCCGGATCTGGCCTGCGGTGGACTTCGGCCACCTCCATTGCCGGGGGCTGGGGGCCATCCGGGGCCGGGCGGACTATGCGGCCATCCTGGACGAGCTGGAGCATAGCCTGGGCATGGAACGGGCCCGCACCCTCCACGTCCATTTTTCCCGCATGGAGTATACCGCCGGCGGGGAAAAGATGCACCATACCCTGGCGGATACCCAATACGGGCCGGAATTCTACCCCCTGGCCCTGGAGCTGGCGGCCCGGGACTATGCGCCGGTGGTGATCTGCGAATCCCGGGGCACCCAGGCCGAGGACGCCTTGGCCCTGCGCCGGATGTACCAGGCGGCCAAAAACGGGGAAAAATAGCTTGTCCTCCCCCATGGGGCTGTGGTAATATAATGAGTGGTAACGTTGTATCGCCGCCCATGCCCGGGGGCTGATATGCAAATACGAAATATTTTTTGGAGGTACATCCCCTATGATTATGGCAGGCGATTTTCGCAAAGGCATCACCGTTGAGATCGACGGCAACGTGTGGAGCGTGGTGGATTTTCAGCACGTGAAGCCCGGCAAGGGCGCGGCCTTCGTGCGCACCAAGCTCAAGAACGTCATGACCGGCGCCGTGCTGGAGCGCACCTTTAACCCCAGCGACAAATACCCCAAGGCTCATATCGAGACCAAGGAGATGCAATATCTGTATAACGATGGCGAGCTGTATTACTTCATGGATACCGAAACCTATGAGCAGCTGCCCCTGAACCACGACCAGGTGGAGGACGCCATCAACTACATCGTGGAAAACATGAACGTGACCGTGCGGTTCTTCAAGGGCAATCCCTTCTCCGTGGAAGCTCCCAACTTTGTGGAGCTGACCATCACCGAGTGCGAGCCCGGCGTCCGGGGCGATACCGCCACCGGCGCCAACAAGCCCGCCACCCTGGAGACCGGCGCCCGGGTCACCGTGCCCCTGTTCGTGAACGAGGGGGATAAGATTCGGGTAGATACCCGTACCGGCGAATACATGGAGCGCGTATAAGGGCATACTTCCCTGTAGACGGCTCTAGCGGCCCTCTACCCAACCCAACGACCATGTTAGGAGGTATATTATGGGTTACATGAAAGAAAAAGTGGCGTATCTTAGGGGCCTTGCCGAAGGCATGGAGATCGGCGGGGACAACCAGGGCAAGCTGCTCAAGCTGATGATCGAGACCATGGATGAAATGGCCGCGTCTTTGGATGATAATGAGCTTTCCCTCCAGGAGTTGGACGAGTGCATCGACGATATCTACGAGGAGCTGGATACCATCGAGGACTATGTGTTCGAGGATGAGGAGGACGACGAGGACGAGGACTACTTTGACGAAGAGGATTTCGTGGAAGTGGAATGCCCCCATTGCGGCGAAACGGTGTATTTCGACCAGGAGATGCTCCAGGGCGACGACCTGATCTGCCCCAATTGCAACGAGACCATCCTGCCAAAAGACTGATCCGGGACCATCCTGCCCCTGCCGCCCGGCGGCAGGGGTTTTTTGTGAGCCTATGATTTGCAGTTATTTCACCCTGCCTTCACCGGCCCGGGCTTTTGTAAAGACAGCTGACGTGGTATAATCTGGTTATGTATATTGAACCTGTAAAGCTTTATCTCATATGCCTTTTGCTGGGGTACCTGCTGGGCAATCTCCAGTTCGCCATCGTGTTCAGCCGCCTGCTGTATCACGACGACGTGCGGGAGCATGGCAGCGGAAACGCCGGCAGCACCAATATGCTCCGGGTATTCGGCCTAAAAAGCGGGCTGCTGACCTTCATGGGGGATTTCCTCAAGGGGGTGGCCGCCGTGCTGATCGGCCGCAGCCTGGGCGGGGCCATCGGCAGCTATTGCATGGCCCTGGGGGCCATCCTGGGCCATGACTTCCCCGCCCTTTTGAAATTCAAGGGCGGCAAGGGCGTGGCCACCTCCATGGGCATTGCGGTGGCCATCCAGCCCTGGATCGGCATCCTGGCCATTGCCGCCGGCATCGGCATGGTGGCCTACAGCAAAATGGTATCCGTGGGCTCCCTCACCGGGGGCGCCATGTTCCTGCTGCTGACCCTCCCCTTTGGCGCCGACCCCTGGGTGCGGCTGCTGGCCCTCCTTGCCTGCCTGCTGATCGTATTGCGCCACTGGGAAAACATTTACCGCATCCGCACCGGCCAGGAGAACCGCATCTCTTTCAAAAAGAAGGGGTGATCCCCCTCCTTTTCTTCCTTATAACCGGGCTGCGGCATGGCGCCGCAGCTTCAGCTTGTCGAGAAACCTCTGACGAATAGAAGATCGCGGCCCTTTTAGGCTTT
>OLGD01002147.1_pt1 | contig 23946 bp, 16 predicted proteins | sample 1605311 | NCBI WGS metagenome assembly OLGD01 (sample SAMEA3888917, study PRJEB22519) | human gut metagenome | biome: human gut; feature: human-associated habitat; material: faeces | place: Denmark | collected 2010
TGGACACACCTATCATCAGGAAGCACTTTTATGGCAGCATGATGTGGCATTGTTTGACTTTTCATCAGAGCACGTTACCTTTTATCTGCTGCACCGGAGGCATGGCGCGAAGATTCAGATAGTGACCGCAGAGAAAAAAATGTGGAATGTTCCGGCATATGTGCATCAGGATGCAAGTGTGAAAGATGAATTTTTCGCTAACATCATCCGGGAGGCATTTGCCAGTCATATGATTTCTGCGGTGTATTTCGTGGGAGATGGATTTGACGGGGATTGGCTGAAAGAATCCTTGCGGGTGCTTGGCGGCAACAAACGAGTATTTTTAGGCAAAAATCTCTTTACAAAAGGGGCTTGTTATGCAGGGTACCGATATACAGATGCTTCTTTCTGGGGATTTTTCTATAACTGCGATTACAAAATGCAGGGAGAGATTCGGATGCAACCGCCTGAACAGTTCCGAAGGTTATGATACCGATTTTGCAGTATCGAAAGGAACCGGTACTTCCCAGGCAGTGGCAAAAGATGAGGCATTCTGCTTTCTGTATGAAGACAACCTGAAGCTTTTGGAAGAACTGGGATATAAAACGGTTCTGTGGAGCTTTGCCTATGCGGATTGGGATAACAACAGTCAGATGGCGCCTGAAAAAGCGATTGAAAAAATTCAGAGCGGTACCCATAACGGAGAAATCATTCTCCTGCATCCTACCTCTAAAACCAACGCTGATATTTTGTCGAAACTTATAGATGATTGGAAAGAGATGGGATTTCGGTTTGGCACCTTGGATGAGCTTTCATGAATTGATTGCGCTATAAAGTAAAAAAGTAGGCCTCTGTTTGTTGAACAGGGGCCTACAACATTTTAAGCGGGGAGTTTTTCAATTGCAGTAAAAACCGCCTATCGAGTGTCTTCAACAGGCGGTTTTTACATATTGGAATTACAATTCCATATTCAGTCGAACTTGAATAATCGAATTATTTCATTTCCTTGATAGCTGCCTGTGCTGCCGAAAGTCTTGCAATCGGCACACGGAACGGCGAACAGGAAACATAAGTCAGTCCGGTCTTATGGCAGAATTCTACAGTAGACGGATCCCCGCCGTGTTCTCCGCAGATACCAAGTTTGATGTCCGGGCGCGTTGCGCGGCCGAGTTCACATGCCATTTTGACCAGTTTGCCTACACCGGTTTGGTCGAGCTTTGCAAACGGATCGTTTTCGTAAATTTTGCGGTCGTAGTATGCGTCCAGAAATTTGCCGGCGTCATCGCGGCTGAAACCGAACGTCATCTGCGTGAGGTCGTTTGTGCCGAAGCTGAAAAATTCCGCTTCTTTGGCGATTTCATCTGCGGTAAGCGCGGCACGCGGAATTTCAATCATGGTACCGACTTTATAGTGCATATCGGAGTTCGCAGCCTTGATTTCTTCATCGGCAACCGAGGTAACGACATCCTTCACAAATTTGAGTTCTTTGATTTCGCCGACCAGCGGAATCATGATTTCCGGAATGATTTCCCAGTCGGGATGGCGCTTTTTGGTATTCAGTGCGGCACGGATAACCGCTCTGGTCTGCATTTTCGCGATTTCCGGATACGTTACCGCAAGACGGCATCCGCGATGCCCCATCATGGGGTTAAACTCATGAAGACCGGCAATAATCGTTTTGATTTCGGCAACCGTTTTGCCCTGCGTTTTGGCAAGCAGTTCGATGTCTTTTTCCTCGGTGGGAACAAACTCATGAAGCGGGGGATCGAGGAAGCGGATGGTGATCGGGCGTCCCTGCATAGCCTCATACAGTTCCTCAAAGTCACCCTGCTGCATCGGCAGAAGCTTTTCAAGCGCAGCTTCTCTTTGTTCGACCGTATCGGAGCAGATCATTTCACGGATAGCCGCAATGCGATCATCGCTGAAGAACATGTGCTCTGTACGGCAAAGACCGATGCCCTCGGCGCCGAGTTCGAAAGCTTTTTTCGCGTCGCGCGGCGTGTCCGCGTTGGTACGGACCTGCAGTTGTCTGTATTTATCAGCCCATCCCATGATTCGGCTGAATTCTCCGACGATCGAAGCATCCACAGTGGGAATAATACCGTCGTAAATACATCCGGTAGAACCGTCGATCGAAATGAAATCGCCCTCATGGTACGTTTTGCCCGAAAGGGTGAAGCGCTTATTGGCCTCATCCATAGCGATGGCCGAACAGCCGGATACGCAGCAGGTACCCATACCACGTGCAACGACCGCTGCATGCGATGTCATACCGCCGCGTACGGTCAGAATGCCCTGAGCGGCTTTCATGCCCTCAATATCTTCCGGCGAGGTTTCCAAACGAACAAGAACCACTTTTTCACCGCGGTTTTTCCATTCCTTCGCATCTTCAGCCGTAAAGACAATTTTTCCGCAAGCGGCTCCGGGCGATGCGGCAAGCGCTTTCCCGACCGGTGCAGCGGCTTTCAGCGCCTTTGCGTCAAACTGCGGATGGAGCAGGGTATCAAGATTACGCGGGTCGATCATTAATACCGCTTCCTGCTCGGAGATCATGCCCTCATCAACCAGGTCGCAGGCGATCTTAAGCGCGGCTTTAGCGGTTCTCTTGCCGTTACGGGTCTGGAGCATATAGAGTTTTTTGTCTTCAATGGTGAACTCCATATCCTGCATGTCTCTGTAGTGATTTTCGAGTTTATGGCAAATTTCAACAAACTGGTTGTAGACCTCAGGCATAACTTCTTCCAGCTTCGAGATCGGCATCGGCGTGCGTACGCCCGCAACGACGTCCTCGCCCTGCGCATTCATCAGAAATTCGCCCATCAGTTTCTTTTCTCCAGTAGCGGGGTCGCGGGTAAACGCAACACCGGTGCCGGAAGTTTCGCCCATGTTACCGAATGCCATCATCTGAACGTTGACAGCGGTACCCCAGGAATAGGGAATGTCATTGTCGCGGCGATAAATGTTCGCGCGCGGGTTGTCCCAGGAACGGAATACGGCTTTGATGGCGCCCATAAGCTGTTCTTTGGGATCAGTGGGGAAATCTACGCCGATTTTCGATTTGTATTCATCTTTGAACTGAGAAGCAAGCTTCGCAAGATCGTCGGCGGTGAGATCAACGTCCTGCGTAACGCCTTTTTCGGCTTTCATCGCGTCGATTAATTCTTCAAAGTATTTTTTACCGACCTCCATAACAACGTCGGAATACATTTGGATAAATCTTCTGTAGCAGTCCCAGGCCCATCTCGGATTGCCGGACTTTTTTGCCATAACGTCAACAACCTGTTCGTTTAAACCGAGATTGAGAATGGTGTCCATCATACCGGGCATGGAAGCGCGCGCGCCGGAACGAACGGATACAAGAAGCGGATTTTCGAGATCACCGAATTTTTTGCCGGTGACTTCTTCCATTTTTTCGATGTATTCCATAATTTGCGCCTGAATATCATCGTTGATTTTCTGCCCGTCCTCATAATACTGTGTGCAGGCTTCGGTAGAAATGGTGAATCCCTGCGGCACAGGAAGACCGAGACCGGTCATTTCTGCCAGGTTTGCACCTTTTCCGCCGAGAAGCTCGCGCATCTTTGCGTTTCCTTCCGAGAAGAGATAGACGTACTTTTTGCTCATACTGTTTAGACCTCCAACATTTTATGATATTAATATTTCTATTTGGGACATATTGTAAAGCAGTTTGGAGCGTCTTTTTTCTCTTATGTAGATAAAAAGGCACAAACCGCAACCAATAGTATACCATATCCCCCCAAAAATATCCACACTTTTTTAAAAAAATTGGGATAAAAAGGTATAAAATTTCAGTAAAAAATTACACGTTAAGTTGTATTTTTGAATAAATCTTGCATTTGCAGTGAATTTAAGGTATAATAAAAAAATATGAGTTTGTAGAAATTGAATCGGGATTTTAGGTGATTGCAATGAGCAGTATATTTGATTTGTTTAAGCAGATCGAAAGTGAAAATCAAAATCAGACGGAGCCGAATACGATTTCCTATATTGTGGCGGGGCTTGGAAATCCCGGAGATAAATATACGTTTACACGGCACAATACCGGATTTTTAGCGCTTGATTTTATTGCGCAGAAATTGGGTATCCGTCTGCATAAATTAAAATTTAAATCACTTTGCGCCGAAGCGGCGCTGAACGGTCGGCGTGTACTTTTTCTGAAACCGCAGACCTTTATGAATTTGTCGGGAGAAGCGGTGCGAGCCGCAGCGGATTTTTATAAGATTCCGCCGGAGAATATTCTTGTTATTTTTGATGATGTCAATTTTGACGTAGGAACACTTCGCATTCGGCGCAGCGGGAGCGACGGCGGGCACAACGGCATGAAGAATATTATTTATCAGATGAATTCCGATGCCTGTCCGCGCATAAAAATAGGTGTAGGTAAAAAGCCTTCTCCAAATTATGACCTTGCGGAATTTGTTCTCGGCACGTTTTCGGAGGCGGACAGAAAGGTTTTGTTTTCGACATTTGAAAACGTGTATGATTGTGTTATGCGAATCGTTGGCGGAGATATAGACAAAGCCATGAGTTTATACAATAAGTAACGGGGGCGTTATATGGGCGTTTTTTCAAAGTCTGTCCGACTGGATCGGGAATATGAGCAGATTCTGGAATGCGTGCGGCAACAAATGCGTCAAAAGCCGCTGCCTTTGGCGATAAGCGGAATGCCTCCTGTGGTGGAAAATGCATTTACCGCGGCGTTCGCGCAAGACTTTACCGATACATTCGGATGCGGGATCTTGGTCTTAATGCCGGATGATAAATCGGTGATTCAGCTTACCGAGTACCTGTGCGCGCAGGGGATCGACGCATACCGTTTTGTTCGGCGCGAGTGGAATCTCTATAATATTACAGCCTCCCATGAGAATGAGCATGAGAGGCTTTTCGTCCTGTCTAAAATACTTGCGGAGCAATTTTCTGTCGTGGTTACAACGCCGGCGGCTGCGCTTGGCTATACCATGCCGCGTGCGGTTTTGGATGCGTATCGCTTTTGCTATCGTGTGGGGGATATTGCGGATTTACAGGATATTGCGTCTCTGCTGCTCGAAATGGGCTACGCGAGGGTGGACAGCGTAGATTATCCGGGACAGTTTTCTGTGCGGGGCGGTATTTTAGACGTATTTCCGCCGCAGGAGGCGGAGAACCGTTTGCCGTATCGTATCGAGTTTTTCGGGGATGAAATCGACCGGATTTGTGTATTTGATCCGCTGACGCAGCGCGGCGCGGAAAATTGCGAATCGGTCTGGATATTGCCGGTACATGAAGTGCTGTACGGGCAAAAGCAGCGGGAAGTCATCCGGAAAAAAGTTGAAGCTTGTTTAAAAAAGTGTTCGTCGGAGGACGGCCGTAAAGAACTTTTGCAGGAGATCGCGGCGATCGACGGCGGACAACCGCTGCATTTCGCCGATAAATATATTTCGCTGATTTATCCGCAAAAAGAGTGTCTGCTGGATTATTTTTCACAGAAAACGGCGGTGCTTTTTTGCGGAACAAACGCGCTGCGCGAACAGACTGAGGCGCTTGGCCGGCTGGAGGGTGAACTTATCACCGGACTTTTGGAGCATGGGGTGATTTCGGGGGGAACGGTTGAGTTTTCCGCACCGGGAACACGTTTGGACAGTTTTGCCGTGAAAAATCTTCCTGTTCATCTCAATACCCTTGCGGTCGGTCTCGGCGGCGTCCGGATCAGCGGCATGTTTACATACCGTTGTCGGCAATTGGCCTCTTATTTTAAAAATTACGCTTTGCTCAAAGACGATCTTGAAAGCTATGTGAAAAATAAATATCGCATTTTACTTTCCTGTGAGAATGACGCCGAGGTCAAAAGTATGATGGAATCGCTGAGCAGCGACGGCTTCAGAACGGTTTCTCTCGGAGAGGATGCGTCGGTTTCGGACCTTGCTTCGGGCGTGGTATATTTGTGCAGGGAACCGCTGGAGAGCGGTTATGAACTGTTTGTTCCGAAACTTGCGGCGTTGACGCTTTTCGGAACGGACAGCGCAAAATTTTCGCCGCGCCGGAAAAAGAAAACGCCGAAAGTTCCCGCCGGGCAAAAGATTTTGTCCTATGCGGACCTGGAAATCGGCGATTATGTCGTGCATGCGAATTACGGCATCGGAAAATATCTCGGCATTCAAAATCTTACGGTGGCCGGCGTTTCGCGTGATTATATCAACATTCAGTACGCCGGGGCGGATAAGCTGTTTTTGCCGGTGGACAATTTGGATATGGTGTCGCGGTATATCGGCGCGCATTCGGATGACGGCTTATTGAAACTGTCAAAAATGGGCGGAACCGATTGGCAGAAAGCCAAAACAAGAGCCAAAAGCGCTGTACGGGATATGGCGAAAACGTTGATCGCTTTATATGCGGAGAGAATGCGAAAAAGCGGCTTTGCATTCCCTGAGGACGATCAGATGCAAAGAGATTTTGAGTCGGCATTTGAATATGAGGAAACGCAGAGCCAATTAACCGCAATTGAGGAAATCAAGCGGGATATGCAGCGTCCCGTTCCTATGGATCGTCTGCTATGCGGGGATGTCGGATTCGGAAAGACGGAGGTCGCGCTGCGCGCCGCATTCAAAGCCATTGAAGCGGGGAAACAGGTCGCGATTTTGGTTCCGACAACGATTCTGGCCTTGCAGCATTTTCAAACCGCAGTGTCGCGGATGCGAAATTTTCCGGTAACTGTGGAGATGGTTTCGCGTTTCCGCACGGCACGGCAGCAGGGGGAAATACTTCGCGCTTTGAAACGCGGTGAGATTGATCTGATTATCGGTACACACCGTTTAATTTCATCGGATGTGCAGTTCCGAAATTTGGGTATGCTGATTGTCGATGAAGAACAGCGTTTCGGTGTGGCGCAGAAAGAAAAGCTCAAGCAAATGGCAAAAAATATCGATGTGCTTTCGCTTTCCGCGACGCCGATCCCGCGAACGCTGAATATGGCGATGGGCGGAATACGGGACATGTCCGTACTGGACGAGCCGCCAGAGGATCGTTTGCCGGTTCAGACCTATGTATTGGAATACGATCCGATTATCATCGGTGAAGCGATTCGGCATGAGCTTGCGCGCGGCGGCCAGGTGTTTTATCTATACAATCGTGTGGAATCTATTGACCAGCTTGCCGCGAAAATTGCCCGAGAATTTCCAAGCGCCAGTGTGGCGGTTGCGCACGGTCAAATGGAACGTGAGGAGATCGAAGAAATCTGGCAGGCGCTGATTGACGGAAAAATTGACATTTTGGTATGTACAACGATTATTGAAACGGGCGTGGATGTACCAAATGCCAACACTTTGATTATCGAAGACGCGGATCGCATGGGGCTGTCGCAATTGCATCAGCTTCGCGGACGAGTAGGGCGTTCGGGACGGCGCGCGTATGCCTATTTCACGTACCGGCAGGGCAAGGCCATCTCTGAAATTGCGGCAAAACGATTGGCCGCCATTCGGGAATATGCGGAATTCGGCGGCGGTTTCCGTATTGCGCTTCGGGATTTGGAAATCCGCGGCGCGGGCAACATGCTCGGCGCTGAACAGCATGGCCATTTGGATGCGGTTGGCTACGATATGTATATCAAACTGCTGAATGAAGCGGTTCTCGAGGAAAAAGGCGAGACTCCGGTTGAGGTGAAGGAGTGCAAGATGGATATTCCGCTGGATGCGTATATCCCGGAATCGTATATTTACGCTTCGGCCGGACGTATGGAAATGTATAAAAAAATTGCGCTGATTGAGACCGCGGCCGATCTCGATGATGTCGCCGACGAACTGTTTGATCGGTATGGCGAATTTGGCAGACCGGTACACAATTTGATGCAGATTTCTTTGGCGCGGCATATGGCGCAGCGCGCGGGTCTTACAATGGTTCGGGTGCAAAACGGTGAAATCAGTTTGTTTGCCGACCGATTCGATGTGGCGCGTTGGAGTGTTGTGGCGTATGAATGGAACAATAAACTGCGCTTTATTACGTCGGCAAAAACATATTTATCGTATCGACTGCGAAAAAATGAAGAGGCCGTGGATGTTTTGGTGCGTATGCTGGGACAATATGAAAGCGCAAATCAAGATGAATGAGATTTTTTACAGAGCCTGCCGCCATATCGGCGGCAGGCTCTGTAAAGCTGAATCGCGAATGCAGCAAACGAGGGTGTTTTGAGATAGACTTTCACGTAAAGCGGGGAGATAAAATGCAATAAGCAGAAAATTTTGTAAAATTTAAAAAAAGTATTGCAATTTGTGCGCCGTTATGCTATAATTTGATCGTTGTCAGTTCGGCCCGTTGGTCAAGCGGCTAAGACATCGCCCTCTCACGGCGAAAACGGGAGTTCGATTCTCCCACGGGTCACCAAATGTAACAAATCCGAACGATTTTGCAAATCGAAGTTGGTTCGGATTTGTTTTTTTATACAAAAACATTATAGCGCCAACATAGAGACAAAAATAAGGTCAAAGCGAGGTTCAAGTGAACCGTGCTTTGACCTTGTTCTGTATCAGCGGTAAAATTAAGTAACTGGGCTTACAGCCCTTGAGCATAGACGGGTGGTTAGGATTTAATTTGCTTTTGTTTCACAGTAGATGCACCGATAAATTCGATTTTCTTTATCGGTAAGTCTAAAAATGTGTACAAGCTCCTGCTCGACCGATGTGATGCATCGGGGATTCTTGCAGAACAGTACATTGGACAGATGCTCCGGAAGATCGATTTTTTTCTTTTCGGTCAAAATTCCGTCTCGGATGACATCTACGGTTACATTGGGGTCAACATAGCCGATAATATCAATATTTACGTCAATAACCGCATCAATTTTGATAATATCTTTTTTGCCCATTTTTCGGCTTTTTACATTTTTAATGATGGCGACCGAGCAATCCAGTTTATCCAATTCCAGCAGGCGATAGAGTTCCATGCCTTTTCCGGCGGTAATGTGATCAATGACGATGCCGTTGCTGATTGAGTCAATATTCATATTTCCACCTCCAACAGCTTAAGAATCAAGGCCATACGGATAAATTTTCCGTACAGCACCTGCTTAAAATAGCAGGCTCTCGGATCGGAATCTACGGCGACGGCGATTTCATTGACACGAGGCAGGGGATGCATGATGCAGAGATCCGGCTTTGCATTTTGCAGTTTTTCAGGTGTCAAAATGTAACTGTCTTTCAGGCGAAGATAATCCTCTTCGTTAAAAAATCGCTCTCTCTGTACGCGCGTCATATACAGAATATCAAGTTCCGGCATGGCGCTTTCAAGATCAGTTGTCTGCACATATTCTATATTCTTTTTTTTCAAAATGTCTTTTTTGACATAGCTTGGCAATTTTAATTCTTCAGGCGAGATCAGAACAAATTTAACATGGTCGTACCGGGACATTGCTGCGATCAGGGAATGTACGGTGCGCCCAAATTTCAAGTCGCCGCACAGTCCGATGGTCAGATTGTCAAATCTGCCTTTTTCACGGCGAATGGTCAAAAGATCGGTTAATGTCTGCGTGGGGTGATTATGTCCGCCGTCTCCGGCATTGATAACCGGAATCGAAGCAGCCTGCGCGGCTACAAGCGGCGCGCCCTCTTTCGGATGACGCATGGCGATAATATCGGCGTAACAGGAGATCGTTTTGGCCGTATCCGCTACGCTTTCGCCTTTTGCGGAAGAAGAACTCTGCGCTTCGGAAAATCCGATTACGTTACCGCCCAGTTCATACATAGCGGCTTCAAAACTGAGACGCGTGCGGGTGGAGGGTTCAAAGAACAGCGTGGCCAGCTTTTTTCCGCGGCATTTGTCCGCATATGCTTTCGGATGCGCAATTATATCATTTGCGGTTTGAATGAGCGCGTCGATTTCGGCAATCGAAAGCTCCAGAATATTGTTTAGTCCCTGCATATGCTTCACCCGATCCAGCTTTCATCCGAAGGATTGTTGCGGAACGCAATTAACCTTTGAACGTCTTCAGGCTGAATATATCCGGTTTTTGCTGCAACCTCCGCGATCACGTCCAATTCTGTAAGGCTGTGATTGGTGACATTGGCTTTTGCCAGACGCTCCAGTCCCTTTTTCATGCCGTATGTGAAAATGCTTACAATACCGAGAACCTCGGCGCCCGCTTCGCGGAGCGCTTCTACCACTTCGATTACGCTGCCGCCGGTTGAAATCAAATCTTCAACCACGACGACCTTTTGTCCGCTTTCAAGCTTGCCCTCGATCCGGTTTTGTCTGCCGTGATCTTTTGCGCCGGAGCGAACATATCCCATCGGCAGATTCATAATATGTGCCGTGATTGCCGCATGCGCAATACCGGCGGTCGATGTACCCATCAGAATCTCGACATCCGGATAATAGGTCTGAATCAATGCAGCCAGCCCGTTTTCAACATCGGTGCGCACTTCCGGCGCGGTCAACGTGAGGCGGTTGTCGCAATAAACGGGACTTTTGATTCCGCTGGCCCAGGTAAACGGCTTATCCGGGCTGAAAAATACGGCTTTGATTTTTAATAAATCTTTTGCAATCTGTTCACTGAGGTTCATTTTTTACTCCTTAACCGATAAATTCTTTTATGCAGCGCGTGTAGGCGGCGACCGGATCGCTTGCTTTTGTGATCGGCCTTCCGACTACGATATAATCGGAACCGAGTTCTTTGGCTTTTTCGGGGGTGGTAACACGCACCTGATCGCTGAGGCTTTCATTTGCAAAGCGCACACCGGGGGTGACCGTTAAAAACGTGCTGCCGCAGGCGGCGTGAACGGTTTCTGCTTCCAGCGGGGAACAGACGACGCCGTCAAGGCCGGCGGTTTGCGCGCATTTGGCGTAATGCATAACGGTCTCCGGCATAGATTTTGAGATTAATAGATCGCTGTGCATTCTTTCCTCACTGGTAGAAGTCAACTGTGTTACGGCAATCAGAAGCGGACGTGTACCGTCCGGACGTGTGAGCCCTTCGATCGCAGCTTCCATCATCGGTATTGTACCACCCGCATGCAGGTTGCACATATCTACATCTAGGGAAGAGAGCACCGCCATCGCGCTTTTTACCGTGTTCGGAATGTCATGCAGCTTTAAATCTAAAAATATACGGTGTCCGCGGGCTTTGATTTCTTTTACAATGCCGGGCCCCTCTGCGTAAAAAAGCTCCATGCCGATTTTTACAAACGGCTTTTGTTTCTTGAAAAGATCCAAAAAATCGAGTGTTGCATTGCGACTTGGAAAATCGCAGGCAACAATTACATCTTTCCCCATTCGTGTGCGCCTCCTATAATTTCAGCTAAACTTTTTATTTTGTATTTTTCCATAACGTCGGGCAGCGTGTTTACAATATCCCTGCAAATATAGGGATTGATAAGATTTGCCGCGCCGATTTCTACGGCGGCGGCCCCCGCCATCATCATTTCGAGAACATCCTCGGCCGAAGCAATACCGCCCATGCCGACAATCGGTATTTTGACCGCCTCATATACCTGATAGACCATGCGCAGCGCGACCGGCAAAATTGCCGGTCCGGAAAATCCGCCGGTTTTATTTGCAAGCAGGGGCTTTTTTGTATGGAGATTGATACGCATGCCGAGCAGGGTATTAATCATACTGATCCCATCGGCGCCTGCATCCTCGCAGGCTTTGGCGATTTCCGTAATATCGGAAACATTGGGAGAAAGCTTGATTAAAATCGGCTTTTTTGTCACATTTCGCACGGCGGCGGTAACTGCGGCCGCGGACTTTGGCGTGGTGCCGAAGCTCATGCCGCCGCCATGCACATTCGGACAGGAAATATTGACTTCAAACCATCCGATTTGCGCTTCATCGTCGAGCGCAGCGCAAACATTTTTATATTCATCAATCGAAAATCCACTGACATTGGCCATAACCGGCTTTTGAAAATACGTTTTCAGGCGCGGCAATTCCTTTTCTTTTACGGCTTCCACGCCCGGATTCTGCAATCCGACGGCATTCAGCATGCCGGATGCACACTCCGCAATTCTCGGAGTGGGATTGCCGAAACGGGGCTTTTCCGTTGTCCCTTTGAAAGAAAATGTTCCGAGGCAGTTTATATCATAGAGTTCTGCAAATTCACTTCCGTAGCCGAATGTACCGCTGGCCGGAATAATCGGATTGTCCAGCGTGATGCCGCACAGTGTGACTCGTGTGTCTACCATATAATCTCCTCCTTTACAAGTACCGGACCATCCCGGCATATGCGTTTGTTACCGTATTTGGTTTCGCAACTGCATCCCATGCACGCGCCGAAGCCGCATCCCATACGTTCTTCAAAACTGATCTGACCGGAAGTGCGCATAGCGCTGCATACAGCCTTCAGCATCGGTTCCGGACCGCAGGTATAGAAATAAGAATAATCGGCGGGCAGCGCATCGGTTACAAATCCGCGCACGCCGTAACTTCCGTCAACCGTCGTTACCGAAACCGGAACGCCTAATTTTAGAAATTCCTGTTCCAGAAAAACTTCGGAGCGGCGGTTAAAACCGAGAATAACAGAGGGACGCTTGTTTTGCTCCAGCAGTTTCCGGCAGAGAAGGTACAGCGGCGGTACGCCGACGCCTCCGCCGATCAAAAGCGGCGTATTTCCGGAAAGGTCGAGCGTATATCCGTTTCCGAGGCCGGTCAGAAGATCCAGCGTATCGCCGCGCTGCATTTTTCCCATTTGCTCCGTGCCGGTTCCGACGACCTTATAGTAAAGTGTCAGACAATCTCCGTTTCGATCGCAGACGGAAATCGGTCGGCGGAGAAATTTTCCCTCCAGACGAATATTTACAAATTGTCCGGGCGCCGTTATGGCCGAGGTATCGCCGCACAGCGTCATGCGGTAGACCCGATCGGCAACCGGCGTGTTGCTTTCAATAGAAAAAACGGATTGTTTCATGATTTATTTGCTCCATACAACTTTTCCGCCGCAGACAGTTAAAATGCAGTTGCCGAATACTTTTTCTTCGGCAAACGGCGTGCTTTTGCCTTTTGAGAGAAAACTGTCCGTGTGGAGGATATATTCGCTTTCCAAGTCATACACACAGAAATTTTCCTGCATGTCAGACCGAATGCCGAAGCGCTTGGCCGGGGCGTCGTGCATCAACTCCACAAGCCGATGCAGCGAAAGAAGTCCGGTTTTGACCAGTTTCGTGTAGAGAATCGGGAAAGCCGTCTCCAGTCCGACAACGCCCATCAGACTATGCGCAAGTCCGCCGGCTTTTTCGTCGGCCGTATGCGGCGCATGGTCGGTGGCGATCATATCTATGGTTCCATCACGGAGTCCTTCGAGCAGCGCGCTTCGATCCTCCTCTGAACGGAGCGGCGGATTCATTTTATATCTGCCGTCATCCTTTAAATCCATGTCGCAGAGCAAGAGATAGTGCGGCGCGGTTTCACAGGTGACGTCTACGCCCTCCGCCTTTGCTCTGCGAATCAGGGCGACGCTTTCTTTTGTAGAAATGTGGCAGACATGATATTTGCATCCGGTTTCTTTGGCGAGGCGCAGATCCCGCTCAATCGGTTTCCATTCGCTTTCGCTGCTGATTCCGCGATGACCGTGAAGTTTTGCATATTCGCCGTCGTGGATATATCCGCCGAAAAGCAAGGAGGTATCCTCGCAGTGCGCGACAATCGGCTTTCCGTGCGCCTTGGCCTTGTGCATGGCGCTGCGCATCAGTTCTTCGTTTTGCACGCCTTTGCCGTCATCGGAGAAGCCCGCCACATATTCACTAAGCCCGGAAAGGTCGGCAAGCACCGCGCCTTCTTCACCCTTGGTGATAGAACCATAAGGGTGTACACGGATCTTTGCATTTTTTTCGATCAAGTCAAGCTCCACTTTTAGATTTCCGACACAGTCGGGAACAGGACTCAGATTCGGCATGGAGAAAACGTCCGTATACCCCATGCGGGCGGCTGCGGCGGTGCCGGTTGCAATGGTTTCTTTATAAAAGAATCCCGGCTCTCTCAAATGCACATGTGCATCGACAAAACCGGGGAAGAAAACATATTTTTCAAAATTGAACTCGGAAACAGGGATGCCGAATAGGGAAAAATCTTCGGAGAAAAATACAAAATCCTGTTTGCTGATTTTCCCGTCTTTGAATACGTTTGCGTTTTGGATGATATGTTTCATAGCCGCTTCTCCTTTGCAGAAAAAAATCTTGCCCATTTCGGCAAGACAAAAAGCGGTGCGGAACGCAACCGAATATAGAATCTTGCCGATATCTCGTATCGCCTTAAAGATCATTCATATAGTAGCATAAAAAGAAAACCTTGTCAACACTTTCCTGAATTTTTTATTTACTTCAGCATACAAAAAAGAGCACCGCCGTTTGCGCTCTGCGGCAGTGTTCTCTCTGAAATCGTTTTGATTAGTAGAATGTTGCGACCGGTTCCTCGGGCGGTTCCGTAATTTCGGCTTTCTGTATGGTAATCACAGGGCCTTTTCGACCGTACAACTGATTAAAGCGGATTTCAATTTTTCCGGTCAGCGCAGCCCAGTCGCCGTTTTTCAGTCCGGCGCGATCTTTGCATTTGCAGACAAATCCCGCATAAACCGTGTCGTCGGCACAGCAGGTCATCAGCCGCCGTCCGCCGACAAACGTATCGTCGGAAAAATCTTTTCCGATTGCAACAAGCGCTTTGAAGGATACGGTAAGACCGTCATATTTTTGCATGTCCTCGGTTGTGTCACGATACCAAAGCGCATAGTCCCGATCCGAAATCCGGACAACGTCGGCATTCAGGTCGAAGGGAAGCGGATCCTCTATATCGTCATACTCGGCATGACCGTCCGTGTATTCATAAGCAATTTCGGTTTGACGGCTGACGCCGCGGACGATTTTGTGCAGCGCTTCCTTATCCGTTTGTTCTGTGCAGCGGTTGAAGATGACGATTTCGCAGCTGCTCAGTTTATCATAAATCAGATTGCGCATGTTGGCGTTGTAGGCTGCAAAGCTTGACGCGTCTGCGAACATCAGTTCCTGATAGACCGCCCAATTTTCCGGCATGCGCTGATAAAAGTCGTTCAGCATCCACATGCCGTTGTACTCGACAATGACTTTTTCGGCATGCGCTTTCAGCGCCATGCGGGTAAGATTTTCTTCGTTGATCTCATCCGGGTTGTCCAGCGCCTGCACCGTTACATTTTTCATGTACGGCGCATTCGGATCGTATTCTTCTTCTCCGTCTTCACACAAAATAAGGAGCGTCGGTTCTTTGTCATTGAAACGCTTGTCCGTCAGCGTGTCGCGAATAAATGTGGTCTTGCCGGAATCCAGAAAACCGGTAAATAAATAAACCTGTACTTCCATTTTATACTCCGAAAAGATGCTGCAAAGCTTCTTTTTGAATTTTTGAACCGATTACGCATACTTTTCCGATTGTTTCCGCGGCGCCGAAACGAATGTCCGCCTCACCGGGAACAAAGTCAAAATAGATCCACCGGTTTTCGGCGCTGACGATCCCTTTCGCGCGAAGAATGGTTCCAAGGGCAGGATTTTCAAGCTTGCCGAGAATCGTCCGGATTTCTTCTTCTGTATAAGTGCGCACCGTTTCAAAGCCGACGGATGTAAAGACCTCGTCTGCATGATGGTCATGATGATGATGCTCATGTCCGTGCTCGTGACCATGCTCATCATGACAATCGCAGTGCTTTTCATGTTCATGCTCGTGTTCATGCGCTCCGTGCGAGCAGGCGGGACACGTACAGGACGCATCGTGTTCATGCTGTGTGGGAGACTCTTCACGGCAATGATGTGAAACTTCTTCGGCAAGCGTCTTTTCCATAGATGCGCGCTGTTCCATCGCATTTAGAATCTGTGCGCCGGTAAGCTGTGTCCACGGCGTGGCAATCACCTCGGCATCGGCGTTTATTTTGCGGATCAGTTCTATGGTTTCATCAAGCTTGCTTTCCGGCAGGGCATCTGTACGGCTTAAGATAATCGCTTTTGCGTGCTCGATTTGATTGCAGAAAAACTCGCCGAAGTTTTTCATATACAGCCGGCATTTTTTCGCATCGACTACGGCCGAATAACTGTTTAAAAAAATATTCGGATTGTCAAGATTTTCAACGGCTTTTATAATATCGCTGAGTTTTCCGACGCCGGACGGCTCAATCAAAATGCGGTCAGGAGAAAAACGCGAGAGTACCTCCGAAAGCGCTTTTCCGAAATCTCCGACCAGACTGCAGCAAATACAGCCGGAATTCATCTCTGTGATCTCTACGCCGGCCTCTTTCAAAAATCCGCCGTCAATACCGATTTCACCGAATTCGTTTTCGATCAACACGACCTTTTCACCCGAAAACGCTTCGGTCAGCAGTTTTTTGATGAGCGTCGTTTTTCCCGCGCCCAAAAAGCCGGAAACAATATCAATTTTAACCATCGTCATATTTTCCTTTGCAGAATTGTTTTATTCGATATTTTGTAGTATAGCACTTTTACCTCTGCATTTCAACCTTTATTTCACAGAGACCGGGCGAAGGGGCGTTTATATTTTTCGTTTGCTGTATTCGCTCGGCGTCATGCCTTTCATTTCCTTAAATACACGGTTGAAATTGCGCACGCTGCCAAAGCCGCAATCATACGAAATTTCGGTTACCGTACCGCCGCGGCGCAGACGTTTGGCCGCTTCGTTTACACGCAGCGTATTCATAAACGACGGATAACGAATCATGAGCTTTTCGGAGAACAAATGCGATATATGAGAGGTTGAACAGCCGAGTTCCGCAGCGACCGACTCCAGCGATAAATTTTCACAAAAATGCGCCGAACAGAATTCTATCAGCCTGCGTTCCAGCGTATCCTCTGTGCTGTCGGCGTCTGTCAATTCGCAAAGGCGCAAAAGTGTGCCCATAATAACCGCAATGTACCCCGCGGTAATCCCGTTTTTATATGGATCGTCCGTGTGCCTTGCCGTTTTCCATCCCTGTTCAAATAAATGGTTCAACTGCGGCGTACCGATATTCCGCAGAACAGGGCACAGCGGTTTCTTCTGACTGAATATCTCTTCAAACGCGGTAAGATTGCGCGGAAAAAGCATCGCGTAATTGCCGACCTGTTCGGTCAGCGCTTCAAATGCGTGAACACGATTGGGAAAAATGAGAAGCACATCGTTTTCATGCAGTTCGTATTCAACAAAATCCACGATACATCGGCATGTGCCGCCGGTAAAATAAATGACTTCAAGGTAATCGTGCAGATGATGGGGAAACGTGATGCGTGTTCGTTTCCAAAAATGAATATGGGTCCATTTTGTTTCGTACTGAATGTTCATAGGAGCCTCCATTGCAGAAAATGTCTATAATTTGCGCTTATATTGCTTGAATTATAGCATAAAATTGCTATAATTTAAATAGAAAATTCTTTATTTTATTAAAAATAAAGCTATTGGAGGTTTGACGATGAAAGCTTATCGGTTGGTTCCTCTTTTTCTGCTTTGCGCGTTCCTTGCGGGGACGCTGATTATGCCCTGCGGCGCATATACGCTTTCAAACAGTGCGGATGTTTCCTATGCTGCCGCCAAAGAGACAATGGTGCTGCTGAAAAACGATCATGCGGCGCTGCCGCTGACTTCGAGTGATAAAATTGCACTGTTCGGCGAGGGACAGGTTTTTACCGACGGCAAAACAGGCGGTTTTTTTCTGATGGGGCGCGGCAGCGGTTATTTTACACTGACCGAAACGCCGAAAAATCCATGCGATGTTTTAGCCTCTTATGTAACCAAGGGCAAGCTCGGCGGCGTATATACCGCGCTTTCCGATGCATATAAAAATGCGGCAAAAGCGGCGAAAAGCGAGACGGATTTTACATATTATCCGACCGATGAACAATACGCCGCGGCCGCTGCTTATGCAAATAAAGCAATTTATATTGTAAACCGTACGTCCGCGGAGGGCAAAGACCTTTCCATGACCGAATTTGGTCTGACGGCTGCCGAGCAAGCCCAATTGCGCAAGGTCTGCACTGCTTTTGCGGGCAAACCGGTGATCGTCGTTCTCAACAGCGGCGCGATGATCAACTGCGGCTTTGCGCTTGGCCGAGTTGACGGGATTTATGCCGATGCGGTAATCACCGCGCCGTATATGGGGATCCGCGGCGTGAATGTGCTGTGTGAAACGCTGATCGGCGACATCAATCCGTCCGGGAAAACGGTGGATACATACGCTAGGGTACTGACCGACTATCCAAGCTATCGCGGTTTTTACGAATCAAAATATGATACGTATTATGAAGATATTTTTGTCGGTTACCGGTATTTTGAAACGTTCGGCGTAGAAGTCGATTATCCGTTCGGTTACGGCTTGTCTTATACGACCTTTGAAATGCGCGATTATACGTATTCGGAGTCGGACGGCGAAATTACGGTCAGCGTTTTGGTAACCAATACCGGAACTGTTCCCGGGAAAGAGGTTGTACAGCTTTATTTTGGCGCGCCCCAAAAGGGTGTCGGCGGCGCATTGCTTTCAAAACCGTCAAAAGAACTCTGCGCATTCGGCAAAACAAAGCTCCTGAAAAGCGGCGAAAGTCAAACCGTAACGCTTTCTTTTCGGATTGATGATATGGCTTCCTATGACGACCTCGGCGCAACAGGACATAAATCTGCATATGTGATGGAGGCGGGCGATTACCATGTATATGCCGGAAACTCGGTCAAAAACGTGATGCCAGTCGGCGTACATACCGAAAAATCGCTTCGGGTGACCAAACAGTGTTCCATGCTTTGCGAGCCGATGACTGTGTTTGACCGTATGACTTTTGACGGCACGGAAAAGGTGGGCAATGTTCAAGAGGACCGTACGGCTATGCTCGCACATAAAACGGAAAATGCAGAACGAACCTATCCGCTTATTCCGATTACCGTTTCGGATGTTTGCGAGGGCAAAGCAACACTCTCAGAGTTTCTCAGTCAGATGAGCGACGCGGAGTTGATCGAATTTGCCGTCCAGACACGCGCGCTCGGCGTTTCGGCAGGCACAGGCGCTTGGGGGACTTCGCCCGATACAGCCGAAAAATACCAAATTCCCGTCGCCGACACAGCGGACGGTCCTGCCGGACTGCGCATCAGTACAAAAGGAACCGGTATCCCCGGCGGTACCGCTTTGGCTTGTACCTGGAATACGGAACTAATTGCTCCGCTCGGCACGATGATCGGAAAAGAAGCAAGAATCAGCGGTGTTGACGCATGGCTTGCGCCCGGTGTCAACATTCACCGTTTCCCGCTGTGCGGAAGAAACTTTGAATATTATTCAGAGGATCCGTATCTTTCGGGCGTGATCGGTTCGGAAATGGTTCGCGCCGTTGAAGCCGAGGGGGTTACGACAACCATCAAACACTTTGTCGGCAACGAGCGCGAAACCGCGCGAAATACCGGCGATACCCGTATGTCCGAGCGCGCGCTGCGTGAAATTTATCTTGTACCGTTTGAAATGGCCGTAGATTCCGGCGTCAGTTCTATTATGACCTCCTACAATCTTTTAAACGGAACGGAGACCTCGCAAAATACCGAATTGCTTCGCGGCATTTTGCGCGGGGAATTCGGGTTTGACGGCGTAATTGCAACCGACTGGACAAACAATTCCAATTTGGTTTTGGAAATTCTTGCGGGCAACAATATCAAAAATTCAAGCAAGGAAGACAACATCAGCACGACAGGGCTTGCCGCCGCCGTAAAAAACGGGAAAGTCAGCCGTTCTTTATTGATTGAAAACGCGACATATGTGATGAAACTGCTTTTAAAGCTCCCAGACGGACAAAATCTCGCCGCTCCCGTCGTTACCAAAATCAGCGCAACCGGTAAAAGCAAAATTGAAGCGGAGGATTTCTTTCTCAAACACAGTTATGCGCGCCTGGAAAAAAGCGGCACACGTACCGCTCTTTCCTATGCGCGGGGAACCGATAAGTATGTTCCGTATGTTGCGTATAAATTGAATGTTGAAAAAGCGGGGCGTTATATTTTAAGCGTTGAAACGGCCAACAACGCAACGCCCGCTTATGATGCGGTAACCGTCTTTGTAAACGGCATAGAACAGCAAGTGACGTATACCGCGATTCCTACCGGCGGATGGATGACCTTTGCAGAGCGTGAAATCGGAAGAGTAATTTTACCGGCCGGCGAAGTTGAACTGAAGATTCGCACAAACGCGGAAAAGTCTCCCGGCAACTATGATTATTTTTTGCTGCGGCCGATTGAGGAAACCTATACGGCGATTTCGGGTGCAGAGGACTTGCTTGAACTCATGAATAATACCGCGAAATGGAATGGAAAGTATTTTCTCACGGCGGATATTGATCTGTCTGCCTACAGCGGAACGCTTACACAGGGGTCTATCGGTACCAACGCGATCAATTTTACGGGAATCTTTGACGGCATGGGGCACAGCATCAAGGGCATTTCGCTCAGCACTTCGACCGAAAAAGATTTCGGCCTTTTCGGTAAAATAAAAGGCGCTGTGATTCGCGATTTAACCGTTTTCGGCAGTGTAAATTCAACAACTCCAAACGGTGTAGTCGGCGGCATTGTCGGCACGGCGGATCCCCGAAGTATGGTGAGCGACTGTAAAAACCACTGTACGGTTTCCTATGTAAACGCGGCGTCTCCCGCGAAGGGCGTCGGCGGCGTCTGTGCCTATCTTTATTCCGGCGCTGCAAAGGACGGAAGCGTGATAAAATATTCGAAAAATTACGGTTCTGTGACATCCGAAACCGGGGAAAATCTTTCGGTTGTCGGCGGCGTTGTGGGGTGTATGAACAATGCCGGAGCGGGTGTCAGTCTTGTTTATGCCTGCGAAAATTTCGGCAGTATAAGCGGCAGCGGCGCTGCGGTCGGCGGTATTGCCGGGTTTATGACGCAGACGGCAGCCGGCGGCGGAAACAACATAGCAACCTGCGCAAATTACGGGAGCGTCACAGCGAGTGCGGGATGTGCAGGCGGCATAGTCGGTGTTTGCACATCGACAGCTTCTACAGTCCAACCGCTGATTGAATACTGCGCGAATTACGGCATTGTGGAAGCAGGCACCGGATATGAGAGCGGCGGTATAATCGGTCTTCTCGAGGGCGGCAATTTATCCGATTGTTATAACGGAGGCAGTGTTTCGGCTAAGGATAATTTACAGGCCGGCGGTATTGTCGGTCGGGCATATACGTCTCTTCCTGCTCAAAAGTACACACTTCAAAGGTGCTATACGCTGGATAGCGCGCAAAGTATAATTGCCGCAAATGAAAATACCAAGGCTTATATGGTGACATCGTGCGATGTTGTAAATAAAAACGAAGCGCTTGCGGGGCGCATTGGACTGAAGTTCGGGGCAAACGGTTATATCGTTGCAGCCGACGGGCCGCGGCTTATACAACTTTATACCGAAGCGCCGCGCGGCGATGTAGACGCAAGCGGAAAAACGACCGTTTTGGACATCATGATCTGTATGTACGCGTATCTGAATGATAGGCAACCTGCCAATATTTTTATTGCCGATTTTGACGAGGACGGAAAAATCGGTATTCCGGATATACAAATTCTGCTGAAACGGTGCTGCTATGCAAATGCGGCAAACCGATAATATAAGAAAGGGACATTTTATGAAAAACAATCCTGCGCTCACGGAAAAAATCCGGTCTTTACTCGAAAACATGACGGTGGAAGAAAAGATTTCCTTTGCTTCCGGCAGTGATACCTGGCATGCGCCTTTTCTCGAACGGCTCGGTATTCCGCGCATTATGATGTGCGACGGACCGCATGGGCTGCGCAAGCGGGCGGTCGGCGATGACGGTGTATATTATACGGTACCCGCAACCGGGTTTCCAAGCGCATCGACTATGGCCAATTCGTGGAATACGGAACTTACGCAAACGGTAGGTGAACTCATCGCCGAAGAATGCCGTGCGGAGCAGGTGTCTGTTCTGCTCGGTCCCGGTATGAATATCAAACGCTCGCCGCTTTGCGGACGAAATTTTGAATATTACAGCGAAGATCCATATTTAACCGGACAAATGGCAGCCGCTTTTATCCGCGGCGTACAGAGCCGCGGCGTTGCCGCGTGTGCAAAACATTTTTGTGTAAACAATCAGGAAACAAGGCGATTTTCAAGCAGCGCAAATGTTTCCGAACGCGCGCTTCACGAAGTTTATTTACCTGCTTTTGAAACGGCGGTAAAAGAAGCTGATGTCAGCACCATTATGCATTCCTATAATCGTATAAACGGACACCACGTCGGCGAGGACAGAACGCTGATTACCGATTTACTTCGCGGCAAGTGGAATTTTGACGGCTGTGTCATGAGCGACTGGGGGGCAATCAGCGACCGTTTGAGCGCGTATACGGCGGGATCGGATATCGAAATGCCGCCAAACGGCGAACGTGAAAAGCAGCTTCTCGAAGCATATCGCAGCGGGAAACTGACCGAAAGCGAAATAAACGAATCGGTCGCCCGTGTTCTCAAAGTCATCTTTGAATATCTGCCCGCACCCGAACCCGGAACGTTTGACAAGGACGCACATCATATGGCGGCGGCAAAGGCGCTGGAAGAGTGTATTGTTTTGCTGAAGAATGAAAATGCTGTCCTGCCGCTTGAGGCGGGCGCGCCTTTGGCGGTGATAGGCGGATTTGCCAAAACGCCGCGCTTTCAAGGGGGCGGTTCGAGTCATGTTACAACGACTCGGCTGGATGATATTTCGACGTTTGTTGCGGCGGAAAACGGCGCGGTTATCGAATTTGCTGCGGGGTATGACGAACATCATGAAACCAATGACGCGCTGATTGCGGAGGCCGTGAAACTGGCAAAAAAGTGTAAGCGGGCGCTGATTTTTGCGGGACTGCCGGACAGTTATGAAACCGAGGGGCGTGATCGCCGCCATATGCGAATGCCTGAGGCGCACAATCGGTTGATCGAAGCCGTTTCGGCGGTTTGCGCTCAAACCGTTGTTGTGCTGCTCGGCGGCAGTCCGGCTGAACTGCCGTGGATTGATCGTGTACCCGCCGTGCTCCATGCCTATCTTGGCGGTCAGGCGCTCGGAAGCGCGATTGCGAAAATCGCATTCGGAAAAGTAAATCCGTCCGGCAAGCTTGCCGAAACTCATCCGAAACGCCTGGAAGACAATCCGTCTTATTTGTTTTTCCCGGGCTGCGGAGACGAATGCTTCTATGGAGAAGATATTTATGTCGGCTACCGCTATTACGACAAAAAGAAAATGGAAGTATTGTTTCCGTTCGGCCATGGACTTTCCTATACAAGCTTTGCGTATACGTCAATCCGGGTTGACGGAGAGCGCGTGCTTGTAACGCTGAAAAACATCGGACGCATGGCCGGAAAAGAAGTTGTGCAGCTGTATTGCGGTGCGAATCCGCATCCGGTCGCGGATACCTTCATCAGCAACAGTTCATTTTTGCCGGGGCGCCCTTTGCGCTGGCTTTGCGGCTTCCAAAAGATAGAACTGGATGTCGGCGAGGAAAAAACGGTTGAATTTTCGCTGAATGACCGGATCTTCTCGGTTTATGACGAAAAAATCAAAGATTTCCGAAAGGTAAGCGGTCCCTATACGCTGTATGCGGGCGGCAGCAGCCGTAATTTGCCGCTGAAGGTTACGGTCAGCATTGACAATGATGAAACCAAACCCGTTATCTCACCCAATACGACGTTTGAGGATTTGCTTTTGGATACGCGCATTCCGCGTGATGTCGCGGAAACGCTTGTCCGTAAAATTGCGCCACAGCCGGTCGTGGCCGCTATAGATGAGCACGGATTCAACGTTGCAAACCCCGAACTTCGCAGCAGGATTCCAAAAGTTTTACGTATGTTTGTACGTTCCGGTACGGATCGTCTTTCTCTGGAAGCGCTGAACACTGCGATTCGTGAAGCCAATGAGGCAATGAAGCTGTAAATAAGTGAAAAAGCAGACTGTTCGTAAAATCGAACAGTCTGCTTTGACCGTCGAAAAACGAAGGTTTTTCGACGATGGGGCGCGTTCGCTCGCGCCG